>CAAGKR010057235.1_pt1 | contig 28149 bp, 17 predicted proteins | sample 2556971 | NCBI WGS metagenome assembly CAAGKR01 (sample SAMEA5207829, study PRJEB30636) | soil metagenome | biome: forest; feature: boreal; material: soil | place: USA | collected 2011-09 | depth 1 m | reverse complement strand
GGCCTTCATATCCGCGCGGCACAGAGGTAAGGTCGAAGCCAGAAGTCATGAAACCTCATAGGGATACGAGCGAGGGTGCTGCCCGGGGCCGCATCTACCGGAACAAGGGCCGCAAGGTCTGGATGCTCGCCTACTGCGGCCCGAGGCCCGATGGGTCCTGGGGCGAGATACGAGAATCCGCCCAGACTCGAGATGAGCAAACCGCGAGGAACGCTCTCGCCAAGCGCCTGCGCCAGACGGCCAACCACCGGGACGGGTTGTCCAACTTCGAGAGCCCTTCGCAGCGGCGCGTGACCGTTGCTGAGATCCTCCAGGATCTGTTGGCGGAGTACCAACGGCGTGAGATCAAGGGCTACGACCGCGTCTGGTACCGGATCCGGAAAGACTCGCCGCTCGAAGCCGCCCTCGGCTCGAAGCGGGTGGATCGGCTGACGACCGACCACGTCGTTAAGTACACCGAGGCTCGCAGGAACGCAGGACGGAGCAAGGCGACGGCCAACCGCGATGTCGAGCTGCTCGGCGCCGCGCTTAGGCTGGCCGTACAGAGGGGCAAGATCACTCGAGCTCCCAGGATGCCCGGCAGGCTTTCCGAGAAGGACAACGTCCGGAAAGGCTTCTTCGAGAAGGCGGAGCTGGATGCCCTCCTCCCCCACCTGCCGAAACCTCTCGACGACGTGGCGCGCTTCGCTTTCGCAACCGGCTGGCGGCGCGGCGAACTCCTCGGCCTGACGTGGGACGTGGTCTCCAAGGACGAGATCCGCCTCGGCACGACCAAGAACGGCGAACCACGGTCTCTTCCCCTCGACGGTGAGCTTCGCGAGGTCCTCAACCGGCTCCGGAAGAGCCGCGAGTACGTGACTGAGTCCGGAACCGGGCTCTCCGGCTACGTCTTCCACCGCAACGGCAAACCGATCAGCCGGAATACCTTCGGGAAGCAGTGGCGGGCAGCCTGCGTCAAGGCCGGCCTCGGCAGACGGGTCAAAAACGAGAAAGACGTCTTCGTCTACGTCGGCAAGCATTTCCACGACTTCAGGCGGACGGCCGCCCGGAACATGATCCGTGGAGGGGTTCCTCAGTCGATCGCGATGCGCGTGACGGGCCACGAGACCGATGCCATGTTCAACCGCTACGACATCACCGACAACCGGGACAAGCTTGCGGCCCTCGAAGCGGCCAGGGTCTTCGTCGCCCAGCAGGCTGGCAAGGCTCCCAGCGTCGCCAGCATCCAGCGGTAGCCAACGACAAGCAAAACCTCAGTCCGCTGACTCGCCGGCATCCCGCGGAAAGCAAAGTTCACGCGTCTAAATCGCGGCGATCAGCGCGAGGCCAAGCTCTTGAGCAGAGCCGAAGGGTATCCGCTCAGGAATCCGGCCTTCCCGCCGAAGTAAAGATGCTACCAAGCAACAGACGAAGTTCCAGAAGTAGTCGCCGCCGCTCGGAAACTGAAGGGGATCCGTTAAGGGGATCAGGCTTTCCCCCTGGACCGGGAATGTCGACCCCTTCGGCGGCGACCTCTTCGAGATTGGGTCGAGACCGTCCGTACCAGCGCCAGGGCGTACGACCCAGAGTTCATCTTCTATTCGCTCGGAAGTTGTAATCGCTTCCAGAAGCCTTGCAAGCGGAATCTCTACGTCGACCACATATTAGCGGCTGAATACTGGCTGGCTGTTCGTGGTCGGCGGGTCGGTAAGGCGCCTCAGGCCAGAACCGTCCACGTTGACAACATAGATCTGATAGTTGTCATCCAAATTCATGGAGAAGGTCACCATTCTGCAATCCCTGCTGAAAGAAGGTTCTGCCGACAGCTGGACCGTGGTTCGACCGGGACCTATCCCAAAACTCGTTGGCCCACCCACCTCGCGCGAGAAATCGACGTCCACTATCCGACTGGCTTTGGTGCCGTCCGCATTCATGACATAAATACCGTCGTGTTCATGCTGGGGTTTGGCCAACGCCTGGGTAAAGCCTGCGTTCATATACACGATCTTGCTGCCGTTTGAGCACCATCCTGGTAACCGATAGGTCTCGGTCGCGTTGGTCAAGCGAGTGAGACCGCTGCCATTCGCGGACATCTTGAAGATCTGCTCCAGAAAGGGACCCTCGACCGTGACAACGAAATACGTGAATACGATGACTCCCCCTGGCCCAAATGAGAAGCTGCCAAGCTCTCCGAGCTTGCCGAGGCCTGGCGCCTCTACCGAGTAGGGAGCTTTTCGCGAACCATCCATATCCATGATGTAGAGTTCCCCCGGCCTCTGCCCCCCATAAACGATCCGGCCGTCCGACGTGAATTGTGCACCCCCATGGGGGCCAGGACCACTTGTCAATGCCCTCGGATCGGAGCCGTTCGCATTCATGATGTAGACTTGGGCGTCTGACATAACCTGTTCCGAGTATGAGAATAGGACCTTTTGGTTGTCCGAGCTGAACTGAGGCCCCCGGTAGATTCCGGGTAAGTTTCCAATTCGACGCAAGTTCTTACCGTCGCCATCCATGATGTAGATCTTCTGATCGCGCAGAAACATGATTCGCGACGCCGGTTGCGCCGAGGCTGACGATACGAAGAAAACGGACGCCGCGACCAATAGCATCAATTCGTTCAAGAGCCGCTCCCGCTTGCACATTGTGCTCCTCCGCCAACCCTTCGATGGAATTCTAGGTCGAATGCCGTCGTTGGTTCGACGATTTAGGGACTGAGCACGCAGAGGCCACGGTGGTCTCCTCGAAAGCGGTCCGATCAAGCGTTTCGTCCCGACGCTGCTCCGCCGGCGAAAACCCCTGCCAGCCGCCCACGTGCCGCCGTCCTGGCTTCGGAATCACGTCTCTTCACTGCCCCGCCGGCTTGGCTTGCGTATCCATGGTCTTTGAAAGCTGGGTGGAATGCGCGTCGTAAACCACCTTGATCACGTCTGCCGTCTCGGTGGTACTCATATAAGTTTAGCCAGTCCATCAGAACCTTCTCATTCTTTCCCAAGCTCGTAGGCGATCACGTTTCAACCCTCCCTTTAGGGAGTTCGGGGCATATTGGACTGCTGCAAGAACAGTGCTCGCACCGACCGTATGTTGTCGGACAACCTCTTCAGGTCCTGGGCCGCTGGTGACGGTGCCGACGCCACTTTCGCCGCCAGTGGTCCTAACTCTGCAGCGGCCCCCGCTAGATCGCGATCCGCAGGAGTAGCGCTGTCCTGCAGTAGCTGTACGGTCCCCTCCGCGGCCGCCCGTAACGAAGTGGCCGCGGCGACCGTCGTTAGGACTTCCGTGTTGGAAACGTTGCACTTCATCGCAAGGACCTCGGTCGCATGCTTGCGGCACGTATCGCACGAGCTGTCAGTAACAACAGCGACCAGTTGCTTGCAGGCCCCCGCCTTTTTTGTGGGTTCGTCTAGGTCCTTGACCCAGCCATTCACAAACTCACCAAGAGATGTCTCGATACTCGCCACTGCAAAATCCACCACCGCCGTTACTCTCGGGTCGGTAATCTTATAGGCCGGCAGTTGCGTCGTCTGGAACCCTTTGAGCGGTTTCAGGGATTCGTTTATGTCGGCGTACGTAGAGGCTTGCGTCGAGTAGACTGCTTCCAGCGCCTTCGCGAACAGCGTGAACAACCGCGGGTAAGCAGGAAAGTCCTGCGCCCCCTGGGTCAGCATGCACTGACGTATGGTTTTGCGAGTGTCGTTATACGACGGTGCGCCGTCACTGTTGAACGCGGCCAGCCAGGCGGTTGGATAGCTGCGAATCCATTCGCGGTCCATCGCTTCAAGTGCTGCAGCAACGTCGGGTTTTCCGATACCGGCTGCTCGAACGGAAGACAGCGATCGCGCTGCCAAGAGCAGATCCTCCTCCATAGCCTTTTGGTCCGAGGTCAGAAGCGGTTCCAGAGAGGCAACTTTGCCTACGTACTTTGCGAGGTCAGCGTCAGTCACCGCGCAGTTGCTGCCGGCCGCGATCCGTTTCCAAAAGAACGACGGATCGGAGATCCGATATGCCACGTCCGAAACTAGCAATATATATGGATTTTCAGCATACTCTACTTCCCCGGCATCATCTGACACGCATAAGGTCGTCGGGTCGTTGTCGCACACCTTGAGCTTTAGTGTGCGCACAGCAGCGAGGCGCTTCTGGACGTCCGCAACCGAGCCATAGGTTGGTATCAGAATCAGTGCATGAGGTGAGGCAGTCAGGAGGCTGCGGAGGTTGGCGCCTGGTGGCAGGTTGATAGTCATCGTGTCGGTGAAGGTCGCGCCATCCTTGGGGCTCTGGAATGCCTGAAGGATCTTTGTGGCAGACTGTATGACCTGATTTGCTCCTTGGCCGACCGAAGCCTTAGGTATCGCGTCCTGCAAAATGGCGAGACCTTGGAGGAACTGATCTGCGAGATTCTTTTGAACCGCGCTGGACGTGAAATCGAGAGTCAGTTGTTGGTTCGAGCTGGTTCGAATCGGATAGGACTTTAGCAAGGCGAGACCATCCGACAGTTTTTCGTTTGGTATCGCCGATTGAAGGTCGTAAACCGCCACAGTCACAGTCGTCTTGATGGACGGGTCGACGGTCGAGTCCGTCAGGGTTGCGTCAAGTTTTAGCAGCCGAAGACTGCTGTCTATCTTGCCGCGGGTTGCGACAAGCGCATCAAATTTGGCGTAGCCGACGAGGACTGCATAAGGCTCTGAAGATGCACCTGCATTCTGCGCCTGGCTTGCCGATGAGCGCATCGAGGCGCTCGGGTCGACGGTCTTGATCTTGATCTCGTAGAAACCAGTGCAGGCCGCGGAAGAGAGGCACAGTAGAACGAGCAGACGATAGGCGCGCATTATTGGGCACCTCCGAAGTTGACGAAGCGTACACCCATTCTTAGCCGGGACTCAGAGGGGCTGCAGGCCGACCAGCGCCGGTATTGGGTAAATACCTGTGTATCAGTAGCATAGGCCGCTTGAGCATGTGATTTGAGGTTCCAGACCGAGTTCGGCTGGAAGCCGGACGAGTTGGAACCGTTTAGGCTGCTCGTCTCACGAACCAAACCCACCACGACGGTGAACCCGAAAACCCGCTCCCGGCCGCTCGGCCCTCAACTTTTGTTCGAATCAACCCCGGCGCCGGGCCGAGCATCCGGAATCCATTCTCAAGATCTCCGAAGAAAGCAGCGAGGCTGGCGCTCATCCCTAATGAATCCCTCTCCGACCCCAGGCTGAACCGACCCTCCTGATGGCGATACGGTGGAAGTCCCAATCCCTTCGGTGAAGCCCTCGTCAAGATCGGGTCGAGACGGCCTGCACCAGAGGCAGGACGTACGACCAGAGTCCATCTTCGATTCCCTCGGGGGACGTAATCCCCTCCAGGAGCTTCGCCAGCGGAATCTCTACGTCGACCACGCCGACGCGTCGCCGAGACCCGGCTCCTTGGCCTTGGCGTCTCGGTACATGCACCGTCTCTATCCTAGAAGCGACACGCATAATCTCGGCAGCTTCGTCGAGGCATCGCTGGACGCCCGCGACGGAGTCCTCCTGAGCCGGCCCAGCAGATCTGGATTGTTCCCAATGCGGACATCGCCGACGGTAGATTGGAGCTGACTAAAACCAACGAGATCCCAAGCGTGACAGTTCTTTATTGGCGATACTATCCGAAGGATAAGAATTAGGTTTGTGGCTGCGCCACTGGCGACTAGGAATCGAGAGCCCCGGACCCTCCGTTCCTCGTCGGGTATTGAGAAAGGAATATGGCATACTAAAGGTTGGAGGAAGGAGGCCATGAAGCGATTGCAACTCCTGTCGGTCACGGTCGCTCTGGTCACCACATCCGCAGGCTGCTCCGGCGGACACTCGCCGACCGCGCCCGCTGGCCCGGACTTCATCTCGATCGCCAGCATCGCACCGCCGAACGGGACCAGCCTGGCCCGGAGCAGCAGCGTGACCATCACCGCCATGGTCAATTTCCAGGAAAGCTGCATGCCTGACGCGTTTGCGGCCGAGGGTGAAGCCGGCACGATCAGCATGACCATCAAGGATCAGAGTGGCAACCTTCTGAGCACTGAGGTCAAGAGGACGGTCCGTAGTGGGCCTGGCTCGGCGACGCTCTCCGGCCAGCTTAATGTGCCGGCTACGGGAGTCAGCAATGTCAATGTGGAGTTCACACTGATTCCTGAGGCATTGGGGTGTACGCTGCAGCAATTGTTTTTCCCTTCTACGGCGGCGAGCTATCCTGTCGGCAGCTAGCAGGCTGCTGAAAAAGTCTGATTTTCTTTGACTCGCGAGGGGAAGCGGGCGCACATTGGGATCATGCGAGGAGAAACGGATTCCCAAGGGAAAGTGTTTGCCTACGTCTCGCTGGAGGAGCGGGTACCGGCCGATCATCCGCTCAGAGCGATCAAGAAGATCGCCGACGAGGCTCTGGCGCGTCTGGGGGCAAAGATTTCGGAACGCTACTCCAGGATGGGACGGCCATCGATTCCTCCGGAGGTGCTTCTGAAGAGCCAGGTGTTGATGGCGCTCTACTCGGTACGGTCGGAGCGGCTCTACTGCGAGCGGCTGCGATACGACCTGCTGTTCCGATGGTTTCTCGACCTCTCGATCGATTCGGAGAGCTTCGACGCGACGACGTTTACGAAGAACCGGGAGCGGATTCTGAAGGAAGATTTCGTCGAGGAGTTCTTTCAAGCCGTTGTCGAGCAGGCGCGGGAGAAGCGGTTTCTGTCGGATGAGCACTTCACCGTCGACGGGACGATGATCGAGGCCAACGCGTCGATGAAGAGCTTCAAGGCCAAGGATGGGCCGAAGGGTCCGTCGGGGGGCAAGAACGGAGAGGTTGATTTTCGAGGGGAGAAGCGAAGCAATCAAACGCACGAGTCCACGACCGATCCCGACGCGCGGCTCTACCGGAAGGGCAAGGGCAAACCGTCGCAGCTTTGCTACCTGGGCCATGTTCTGATGGAGAACCGAAACGGCCTCTGCGTGGATGCCACGGTGACGCGAGCATCGGGGAAAGCGGAACCGGAAGCGGCGATCACGATGGTGAAGAGATCGACCGATTCGACGGCTCGTCGAGTGACTCTGGGGGCCGACAAGGGATATGACGTGGGAGAGTTTCATGTCGAGCTCGTCGAGGAGGGGATCGTTCCGCACATCGCTCAAAAGGAAGGAATCACGCCTCTGATGGGGCGTCGAACTCTCGGCAGTGGCGGATACAGATTGAGCCAGCGCAAGAGGAAACGGGTCGAGGAGATCTTCGGATGGATGAAGACGATTGCCGGGCTCGCCAAAACGAGATTCCGCGGTCTGAGGCGAGTCACGGCTCAGGTGCTTTTCGGAGCGGTCGCCTACGACCTGCGGCGGATGGCCAATCTGGGGGTCACGTGATGACCGGCGCATGTGTTCCGGTTGCTTCGGATGAAGCAAGGAGAACGGATCCAAATGACCGACGACAACACCCACGTCGCCTGTAGAAATGTCGATGATCGTCTCGCCTATCGAGAAGCCGTCAGCTACGCCACTTTTTCAGCAGCCTGCTAGGGTCGGCGCAGTTTAACTTTTCGCCCCGGCTGCCGTGCGTTCGAAAACCATAGATGAGAGAGGACGAGCGCATGAGTACCTTCGATGCCGCCTCCTTCGCGCCCACAGTTTTCGAACGAGCAGCCCAGCGTCAGCTTGCCGGAACACCGGAACGTCTCCTGAGCACGCCTCTTTCCGAATCGCGCGGCCAGACCCCTGCAGTGCGTCCTAATCACCAGAACGCGAGGCCCTGCGCTACGGACCAACCCTTCTACCGCCGGAACTCTTTCTTGAAGATGCAGAGGCAGTCCTCGATCTGGTAGGGCTTCAGGCGGCGGAGCGGCCTTGGCAGTTCGGAGACTTCGAGAAACGGGCGCCGAAAGTCGAGCCCGAGCGCTCGCGCGCCATCGCGCGTGCCGGCGTGGAGGTAGACCTTCTCAGGCTCGAGACCGAGCTTCGCCCCGATTCGGTGGCTGATGTCGTAAACCGCCAGTGCTCCGATCCCAGGGATAGAGCGAATCAGCGATCCCACGCGGTTGTGAAGATCGTCAAACGTCCTGCAAAACCGAAGGTCCGCGCCAAGCAACTCCTGCCTCGCGTCCTCCAGAGCAGGAGGAGGAATCCGGCGTTGGTGTGGATGTCGAATTAGGCGTGGAGGGTGCTTCCCGCCAGGGAACTTGGCCAGTGCGGCGAGCTCGATGGTGTCTCGTAGGCTCTGCTGGGTCCCGTAGAACTTAATCTCCCGTTCGGAACGGTCGGCGTAGTCCGAGAGGTATTTCCTGACGATCTGACGAAGAGTCATCCGTCCTCGAGGATGCCCGGCTGACCTCCCGCAGGAAATCGGCGTGCCTGGCTGTCGCTGCTCGGACTTTCGACGGTGCCGGCTCACTTTTTCTCGATGGCTCGCCGAAGCCTCCGCGGCTTCGTTGTCGAGGCCGGCCTTCTGCAGAGCGTAGACAGCGTCCCAGACAAGTCTTTCGAGCTTTTGGATCTGGGCTTCCCTCTGCGCGATCGCGGCGTCGTGGCCGGCCCACTGCCTCGCCAGCGCCCAGCCCGCGCGGTACTCGTTGAGGAGTCCGACAAGATACTCGCCCCCTGCCCGCTGCGCTTCGGATGCCCATTCGCGTTCGAGGGACTCTGCCTTGACGAGGACGGCTGCGGGTTCCGCCGCACAGAACTTGCGGCCCAGTTCGAGAGCTTCGTCGAACGGAAGATGAAGCGTTCCACGGCGATCCACGTAGGAAAACGGGGAATTCGATGCCTGAGCAACCCCAGCCCGAGCCCTGACACGGTCCACCGCATCGGGCGGACCCGAAAGACAGCCCTCGTAGAAGCTAACTTCATCACCGACGGCAGAAAAGACTTGCTCGACCGCCAAGATCACCGGCGATTTCGGTTTGTAGCCGACCTCCTCGTTGTGCTTCCGGAGTCGCTGCTCATCCGCTTCCTCCTTCAGGAATGCCTTGTGGTCCTTCCAACGCGTGATCAGCTGACTCGAGTCGACGTAGTGAACTAGTCCGGGGTTGGGCTCTATCCACTCGGCCTTCCACTTGGTTCCACGAACATGCTCGATGATGCGGACACGTTGGAAAGGAGTACCTGGAGTCCGTTTCTCTCGAAGCGCGTAATCCTTGCCCGGCTGAATCTCAGACTTCAGCATGACTGCTCTCGAACGTGTACAGTTCAGCTCACCCGACCGAGCTGGATTGCGACGTCAGACCACGGAATCAACCGGCGAATCGCGGCGCATTGCGCAGAGCCGGCCTCACCTGCGGACCGCGCCGATGAGGTGACAAGCGGCAGCCTTCCCAGACTTTGTCCGGCCATCGGCGATTCCTACTCGACCTCCTTGGCGCTTCGGCGCCAGCCTGATTTGATTAAGTCAGCCAAAATCGGGTACGAAACGAAAGGTCGGCCGTGCCGGACGAGGCAGTAATAACGATACTCAGAAACGAGCGCGTCGAAGTGCTCGCGAACTTCCTCTGGCAGGCGTTCACGCTCCCGCTGGAAAGCGGGACTCTTGGGCAAGTCTTCCTTGATCATGCAGTCGGCTCCTTCAATACGTTGGCTCCGTACCTGTTGCGGGTTCCTGCGACAGAATGTCCACGAACTCGGCAACGATGGCCACCGGGTCCTCCGGCGTTGTCACGATGACAATGGCTTCGGACTCCGGGTTTTCGGGAACGAGGTGGATGGTTACCCCGTCGCGGTCCTGCTCATCCGCGACCGGCGTGATCCGTCTATACCGCTTCACCGTGAAGGAGCCGCCGGTCTCGGGGTCATCAATCATGCGGTGTCGAGCGAGAACGATTCGATCCTGCCGGCTCCCCGCAACGCCACCGATCTGCCGGTGGAAGAGACACAGCGCTCCGTCAGGGATCAATGGCTCCATCGAGTGGCCCTTCACGTAGGCCGCGAAGTACGCCGACAGGCTTCCCTTCCTGGAAGTCTTCACCCAGCCTTCGGGCTCAGGCGTCTCACCACCTTCGCTGGGAGGACCGGCAGCAATCGTCAGCGAGTAGACAGGCACATAGCCACGTGGTGGTCGCCTTCCCCGCGTGAATGGGATGATCGCTGCCGTACCTCTCGCGGTCGCGCGACCGCTAGCAGGCCCGATTTGCTCCGTCGCGTACGCACGAGGCTCCCGGAAGGCCTCCGGCACAAGTTCCCGGACTTCTTGTCCTACCGCGCGCGCAACTGCCGCGAGGCCGGACGTGCTTTCCTTGCCGCCGGCGACGGTGCTTAGGATCACTCGACGTCGGAACACTCGGGCCGAGTCGGGTACGTCGCGCCAGTGCCAGTGTCCGTCCTCGAGGAAGAAACCCGGCGACTGGGAAAGGACGGCGCGGATGGTCGCGCGGCTCGGCCGATGCCCCTGTCGGCTGGCGAGTTCATCGCAGAGCGAGCGGAAGTCCAGTCCGGTGGCGTAGGTGTCCAGGATTGAACGAAGGGTCTGCCTGTAGGACTCGCCGCGGCCGAGCCGCAGCTCGTGAAGAGCCTTTGGGTCCAGATGTCTGCATTCCTCCTCATGAACGGCTTGATCGATCTCGCCGCGACGAACGACGACCGCCTCCGGCCGCCAATGCAGGTGAAGCTTTCGTCCCGCATCCTCCCACTCCAGCATCTCCCGCAGGAAGTCGCCAAAGAAGCGGTGGTGCTCGCGATCTAGCCACACGAGGCCTTCGCGGCCGGAGTCGTGGACGACGCCGTGAACGACGACGTTACCAGCCCCTCCCACGAAGCGTGGGTAACGAAAGCGCGCGGCAGTGGGAACGGGCAGGTAGAGCCCGTGGAGGTGGATCGTCCGGAGTACGTGCGTCCAGGATACAGAGGAGTCGGGATGCCGCTCGACCGGAGGATCCGGTAACAGGACCACATTCTGCGGGGCCTCGGCCTCGCCCGCGACATCCTGGATCTCGACTTCCTTCACGTCTGGCGCCGAGGTGTCGTCAGCCCCGAGAACCTGGAGAACGCGGAAGGGTTTCGGGGGTTCGAGCGCAGGAACAAGTTCGCTCGGGAGCCACAGACTTCGCGCGACCTCGGTCCATTCCGTGCGCTGACGCAACCAGCTGTCGATCGTATCCAAGAGATCTTCCACCGCCGGGATCACGATGCCGAGCAGGTCGAGATTCTCTCGCACCTGCAAGGTCGTGAACGGCGTTCCGATCTCGCGATGCCTCTGGAGGAGCGTCTGGACCGCCGCGTCGAGGGCAGCCTGAATGCTCGGAGGCAGCTCGACATGCGGGTGCACCGCGAGGAACAGCTGATCCTTCTTCTCCACGAAGCGTGGGTCGCGCGAGCAGAACACGTGGAACTCGCCAGGGCTTGCGGCATCGAGCGTCGCCATCTCTCGTGCGACGTCTCGGCCATCCCACACGCCCTGCCACAAGCGCGTGGCGAGAGGATCGTTCGCAAGCCGGTGATGCGACAGGTGAAAATGCCCCAGCCGTTCTAACTCCCAAAAACGCGGATCCTCGCGAAGGCGGATGTCCTCACCAAACTTCCACACCTCCCCAAGGGCCGCCGCTTCGTCGAATGTGAACCGCGACTTCTCGAACCCCTGCACGACGGCGTCCAGGGCAGCGATGGGTTGCCGCGGGTTGTGGCGGAATTCTCGCGGGCGGACGTATCTCATGCTGCGTCGCCCTCCGAAACCGGCTTCTCGTTGCCCGGGATCGGCTCAGCTCCGCGGAGGACATCGCGGCCACGAGCAGCCAGACGCACCGCAGAGTACTTTCCGCCATCGGCGCTGCGCTGTCGCTCAATCACCTGGAGGTAGCCGCCTCCGATCAAGCGATCGAAGTACTCTTGGAGTCTCTCGCGTTTGAAAGTACCGCGCAGAACACCGAAGTGCTCGGAGTTGCGGGCATAGGCCGATAGCTCATACCGCTGGCCGTCCCGCATGCCAAAGGCTTCGCCCAGCAGCATTTTCTTGAGGGTGCCGGCCCCGTATTGGGCGTCGTGATCGCGGACGGCTTCGAGGACAGCCATCGTGGGCTCGATCTCAAGCGGCTCGGGCGCCGCAACCGCTGCTGTGGTCCAGGGGACGGGGTGGTCGGGTGCACACAGGTCGCACTTTCCACATCTGGCCGACTCGCCGCCACCCGTGAGGTAGTCGACCAGGAAGGCGGAGCGGCACCGTCCCGACTCAGCGCCGAGCTCGCAAAAGCGGACCATGTCCTCGAGGCGGCTCGCAAACTGATGAAAGCGCTCCTTGAAACTGGACGCCGCAGATTCTGCTGCGTCCCCGCTTGTCGCCTTGGCGCCTCGCCGAAAGCTACTGCCCCGCGCAAAGGCCCTGAAGATCAGATCCCCCGTCATTGCTAGCCGATGCAGCAGCGCGTCCACCGCAAATGGAGTGGTGCCGGTCGCTGCGACAAACGGGAGCGCCCTGTAATGTCCCCGCACATCCTGCGCCAGACCCAGCTCCTTTGCGAGAAGCTCGAGAACCTGACGCTCGCCCGGCTCCACGGTCGGTGCGATGCGGTCGATTGCATTGTTGAGAAGGACCGTGGCCTCGAGCGTGAAGTCCGGCCCGCGTTCGATGATCTGACCGTGCTCGAGAGCATGTACGATGACCCGCAGTTTCGCTTCCTCGATCGCGAGCTCATCTGCGATGCGCTCGAAGGACGTGAAGATTGTTCCATCCTTGGAGCGAATCGCACCCTCGATGTCACCGTTCAGGAGGCGTTGGGCGACTTCTTCGAGTTCGTCGGACTCTGGCAGTCCCTTCCTCGCGAGGAAGCGGTGGATGCGTTGAGTCTTTCTGGAATAGAGAAGGACCGCATAGGCCTCCCGGCCGTCGCGGCCTGCTCGCCCCGACTCCTGGACGTATGCCTCCACCGAGCTGGGGTGGTCGTAGTGCAGAACGAACCGGATCTCCTGCTTGTCGACACCCATCCCAAAGGCGTTGGTCGCCACGACGACTTGGATCTCCCCCTGCATGAAGAGCTCCTGGATGTGATGGCGCGTCGCGGTCGCGAGCCCGGCGTGATAGGGTTGCGCGGCGATGTTGCGCCCACGCAGGAGGCGCGCGAGCCGCTCGGCTTCTCGACGCGTTGCGACGTACACGATCCCGGCTCCGCCCTCAACGGAATGCCCGACGATCTGTTCGGCTAGGCTGACTGCCAGTGCGTCACGTTCCTTCGCAGATGCGGGTCTGAACACGCGAAATACCAGGTTCTCGCGCCGGAAGTCACCCATCAGAGTCGTGAACGCGAAACCCCGACTGCCGAGTTGAAGTGAGTCCCGGATCTCCTCTCGGACCCGCGGCGTCGCAGTTGCGGTGAGCGCTTGGATGGGCACGCGGCGAGCCGCTGGGAGGAGTGAAGTGATCTCGAGGAAGTCCGGCCGGAAATCGTGGCCCCACGTCGAGATGCAATGCGCTTCGTCGACTACGAGTTGCACGAGCGGTAGCTCGCCAACAAACGTCCTGAAGCGCGGATCACGAAGACGTTCTGGCGATACATAGAGCAGCCGGAGCCGCCCCGCACGGGCTTCGGAAAGCACCTCCTCCTGGTCCATCGCGGTCATCCCACTGATCAGGCAATTGACGAAGCGAACTTCGCTCTCGTATCGGAGCTTCTGGACTTGGTCTCGGATCAGCGCGACGAGCGGTGAGATCACGAGCGTCAGACCCGGCCGCACGAGCGCAGGCAGCTGGAATGTGAGGCTCTTACCGGCGCCCGTAGGGAATAGCGCAAGCACGTCGCTTCCGGTCATGACGGCGCGGACAACTTCAAGCTGGTCGCTGCGGAAGCCGTCGAATCCCCATATTCCCTTGAGCGCCGCGAGCAGATGCGGAAGCACGACCGCATCAAACTCGGCCTCGGTGAATGTTGTCTTTTCGAGGGTATGCTCCGCGATGATCCGGTCGACCTCGCGAACCGGAATAGGCGGCAAAAGGTCAGAATCGAACGGCTCGCCCATCCATTCGCAGATGCGGCGGTACATCTCAAGGTCCGACTCGTAACCAATCGTTGGCCCCGGCAGCGACTGGAGCACATCGGGCCGGTACGTTGCACCGCGAAGCCGCTTGTCCAGCAGAATAACCGAACCGCGGTCATCCTTCGCGCGAAGCAGCCGCCCGAACCCTTGCTTGAACGTGAAGATCGTCTTCGGCAGAAAGTAGTCGTAGAAGCCGTTTCCGCCGCCTCGCTCCACGGCGGCCAGTCGAGCCGATCCGAGCGGGTCGCCAAGTGAAGGAAACGGCATCTTACTCATGAAGACGAATGACAGCGACCGCCCGGGGATATCGATACCTTCCCACAACGAGCGCACGCCGAAGAGGCTCACTTCCTCGCGCTCCTCGAATTCGGCACGTAACTTCGCTAGAGCGCCGTCCCCTTGGCAGAGGACCGGATAGCCTTTATCACGAAGCGGTTCGGCGATCGTCTCGTGAACCATCCTCATGCGCGAGCGGGCTGTGAAGAGTCCCAGCGTTCGGCCTCGAAAGTAGGGAATGAACCGCAGCAGCTCGGAAGCAACGGCCTCAGGAAACTCTTTTTTCAAGGCTTGATCGCGTGGCATCGGCAGGTGGCTCGGAAGCATGAGGAGAGCGTTCGAGTGGTAGTCGAACACGTGCGGCAGGACCTCCGCGGCGATGCGTTCCTCGCCGACGCGCGCGAGACCGCTGCGCCGCAAGAAAAACCCAAACCCATCTCCATGGGTCGAGAGCGTCGCCGAGCAGAAAACGCCGGCTTCCAACCGCGACCAAAGACTTTCGTGGAGCAGCGCACTAACATCTATCGGGAGGCCCTCAAGAGACCATGGCGCACGGCCCTCCCGCTCTGGCTCGAGTGCGACGACTCGCACGTAGGTCGTCGCCTCGGCAAAAGTCCAGAACCAGCGAAGAATGTTTTCGGCCTCGAAGAGGTCGTGGGCGAGATTTCTCGCGAGGCGCGCAGTTCGTGACGCGCGTCGGGCACCGGCGCCGCCCTCAGCGGCCTTGGCAGCGACCTTCTTCGCAACCTCGTCGAGCGCCGGTCGAAGACGGGCCAAAGCTTCCAGCAATGCCATTGCTGATTCGCGAACGGCCGGTCCTCCGGGCCCTCGTATCGCCGACGGCCGTAGCTCGACACTTGCTCCGTAGCGGCTGCGTTCCTCACGAGAGAGAACCGTGCTGGCCTCAACGAACGCACGCAGACGCGTCGAAAGGTTGTCGACGTGGTTGTTGGCGTCGACGAGGGCGACGGCCGCGGTCTTCACCGCTTCGTCATCGGCGCCGAGGCCGGCCTTGCGCGCCGTGGCCAGCAGGCCCGAGCGTCGCGCCCGATCATGAACGGCCCTCATCAGGCGCCGGAGGACACTCTCCGAGAGCTCCTGCTTGAGCACTGAGGTTGCCGCGTCCTCGATGTTGTGGGCCTCATCGCACACCACGAACGACGACATGAGGTCTGGGAGATGCTCGCCGGCCATCACGGCCTGCATGAGGAAAAGGCTATGGTTGAGAATGACGAGGTCCGCACTCTTCGCGTTCTCTTTAGCGGCCTCGTAGAAATCGAGACGGCCGCCCGGTAGGCGCTCGGGTCGCCCGCCCTCGGCACTTGCCCTAACGGAATCCCGAATAGTAAATGGCTCGCCACGTGCGTCCAGGTATGCGTCGAGGCCTTCAAGCGCCGCCCACGCCGCCTCGAGATCGCCGGTCGGACTGGTTATTGCGAGCGATGCGAACGTGCCAAGAGTCCAGGCCCGAGCGCGTGAGAGACGATCCTCTTCGAGCGCGTCGACGAGCTCGTCTCGCAGCCGGGCGATGCTCAGGTAGTTGCCCCGCCCCTTCAGCACGGCAGCTGTGAGGCCCGGGATAAACTCGGAAAGGAACGCGATGTCCTTCTCGATGAGCTGGCTCTGTAGCACCTTCGTGTACGTAGAGACCACGACCGGCTTTCCGTTCAAACGGGCGTGAAGCGCTGCGGGCACGAGGTAGCCGAGGCTCTTGCCCGTTCCCGTTCCGGCCTCGACAACAGCGAAGCGTCCAGCGCGCAAAGCCTCACCAGCCAGCCGCGCGAACCGGACTTGCGGTTCACGTCGGTCACGGCCCCGGCCGACCATCTCGGCAAAGAGCCCTTCGATAGCAGCGTCCTCTGCGCCTGGGCCTTCGGATTCTTCGCGCAGCGGAAGCAGAGGCGGCTGTGCCTCGCCCAAGTGCGCGAGCGTCGCCTCGATGTCGAGCGGAACGAGGGGAGGCTCGAGAAGATCCCCCCACGGGTCCTTCGCCCGTCGAAGCAGTTCATAAATCAGCGCGCCGGCAGTATGCCGACTCGGCTCTGTGAGTAGTCCCTGAACGATACCGCAGAGCATCTCGACATCGACGTCCGCTCGGTGGGCCCCCGCCAGGTGGCACCCGTAACGCTCGGCGAGGTCCTCGTTTTTGTGTCGCTGTCCGGGAGCCTGGTGGAAAAGCCTGGCGAGTGGCAGGGTGTCGAGAACTTGAAAATCCTCTGGAAGCAGGATGCCCACACGTCCGGCTACGTTGCGGATTACCGCACAGTCGAACGCCAACCCGTTGTGCGCAATGAGTGGGTACCCGCGGACCCGGCGCAGGAACTCCTCGATTGCCTCGCGCTGGTCGGGAGCATCACGGACGTCGTCGTTTCGGATCGACGTGATTTCCGTCGTGAGAGGCGGGATTGCTTTGGTTGGCCGAACGAACGTCTGCCAGGTCTCGACCCTCCTCCCGCTCTCGTAACGGGCGAGCGCGATCTCGATGATCTCAGTGTCCTCGCCCTCGGCCTCTTTCCCGAGCGTTTCGAGGTCAAAGACGACGTAGCAGCCGCGCCGCAGGGCGGTATACCCCAGCGGCGGACCTGATTCTTCAGGTTCCACGACGTCGGCGCGGACCTTCAGCCGCCAGCGGCCGCCTGCGTCTGCCTCGAAGCGATCAGGGTGTCTGACAAGAACATCCTCGAGACTCCTGCGAGAGATAGGTCTGCCAAGCACACGCCCGACCTCACGCTCCAGAACCTCGAGCTGTGCGCCGTCCTGCGTTTCACGGAGCACGTCGCCAAGTATCTGGAGAACACGGTCGCGGGCGCTCATGACCGGCTGCCGGCCCCCTTCTTGTCGTCCTGAACGTCGGACTCGGGCCCAGAGATGCCAAGGATGGTTCGCAGCCCCTTGAAGATGTCCGCACCGGCGTGCCCGGCCTTGTCTACCTCGGGGTAGGGGCCCAGCTTCCGGCGTGCGTCGGAGACTGTTTCCTCGAACAGGGTCTCTCCGAGATCGAGCAACTCCGCGAGCTTGCCGCGAACATCGTCGGAGAGGTGGACCACCGCAGTAGGCGTCGCGTCCTTGATGTCGGCGTCGCCCGGCGTCTCGAGGGCCCACCCCTCGACAAGGTTATCCGGGCTCTGCTTCGTAACTCGTCCTAGCGCCTCCAGGAGCAACGGAACGTCTTCGTCAACTTCGATCGTCGTGCCGAAGATCGAGGTCTGCGAGGACCGGGTGCCGCGAGACACCTGAAACGACCGCACGAGCCAATCCCGCAGCGTCCGCCCTGCGCGGTTTCGTCGGAAGGCGCGCGCCTCGAGAGACGCCTTCGCCTCAGAACTCAACTGCACGTGCAGGATTCGACCTGACATGGGTCATCCTCCCTGCTTGTGTCTTTGCCAGGCGCTGATACGCCTGAAGCACGGCCTTCGCTCCGCTGCCTTCACGTCGGTAAACGTATCGAGCATAAACTGGAGCTCGGCTTCTTCGAGGACTGTGCCGCACCTAGAAGACACCCCACTGCCTCCCACTAGTCATCCTCCGGCGCCCACCGACTCCCAGACTGGCTCGCAGCCAGCCAGCCTTCTCGACAGAGGTTCCGAGCGTTAGACGAAAGCTGCCGTCGTTCTGTCTTACAAACAAGAGGTTCTTCCCGTCATAGCGGTGGGGGCCGCCACTTCCGGGCACAGGCAGGGTCAGCTTGTCCATCGAATTGTTACTGAACACCAACGAGCAGTCATTACGCGTCTGCTCCTCGTAGGTGATCGCGACCTGTCCGATCAGTGTGTCCCTCGCCAGGTCTCGTGCCGGAAACCCGAAGAAGACGCGAGTCATTGGCGTCAGCATCAACTGATTGCCAGGTCTCAACGGACCGCGGTTCTTCGTTAGCGTCCCGGCTTCAATCCAGAGGTGGCGAGACGCCCGGAGCCTCCGTAGATCGTTCGGCTCGAGTACTCGATTTCGTTGGCTGGTCCTGAGGGTCTCGGTTTCACCCGTATCGTCATCCGTTGGGGTGGGAGCTCGCAGGTTTTCAGCCGCCTCATATACCTCCTGGTATCGATCGAAGATGGTGTCTACGGTGGACGCGTGCGACCATCCCGCGGAGAACCAGACGGCGAGTTTCTCGCATATTCGCTTGACGTGCCTCTCGGAAGAGGTCGAAGGACTGCGCGTAAGCATCAGGTTCCCAACCTCATGCCCTCTTGTAAGTCCATTCCTTGAGAGATTCCCTGATCCGCAGATAGCACCGATGGTGCCAGGGCCGCGGATAATAAAGAGCTTGGGATGAAATGTAATAATCGGTGTGCACTGCTTACGGGCTACCACCTCCTCTCCCGCATGGATGCGAACATGGGAGTGCGGCAACTGCTGGAGCCGCCGGAGTGCGATAGGTTCGGTCCGACAGTAATCGATTCCCACGAGCCACCGCTTAGCGACGTTGTCCCACGCCCGCGCGTCAACCTGACGAAGTGCCGTGTCCAGCTCTGAAACGCCTCCAGATGTGGCGTAGGCGACCGCGGCGTCGAACCTGTTGATAGTCGCCCGCCGCAAAGCCTGCTGAAACAGGCGCAGGTAGTTCACGCCACCAGCGGGTTGGCTCACAAACATCTGATAGAGCATCAGAGTCCTCTCTTCCGAGGCGCCTTCATGGGTCCGCCCACAACAGCAAGCACGTCGTCGTCGACCTCGATCGTCGTTCCGAAGATGGAGATCTGAGACGAGCGTGAACCGTGCGACGCCTGAAAACACCGCACGAGCCAATCCCTCAGCGTCTGCCCCGCTTGGTTTCCCCGGTAGACCCCCGTCTCTAGGGCTACCCTCGCCCCAGGACTCAACTGCACGTGCAGGATCCGACCCGGCATCGCTCACCTCCTCGCTTCCGACTTCGCCAGTCGCCGATAGGTCTCCAGGACCCCCTGTCGTTCGGCTGCATCTACGTCTCCGAACGCATCTAGGATGAACTGAAGCTCCGGCTCGTCAAAGTCATACATGAGTGCGACGAGAGCATCGATTTCCCATCGCAACTCCGCGCGCCGGTCTTTCTCCGTCACGCGTTTGCCCGGCAGGGCCTTGAGTGGCCCTCTGAGCTTGGCATCCACCAGCAGAAGCGAGGTCGCCCTTCCGACGATGGCGTCGAAGGCCGCACTACCGGGGCCGAGTCTCGGCACGGGGAGCTGGCGGATCACGAACCCGCTCATATTGTTGTTGGTGGCCAGCTGTCGAGCTCGCCATTCGAGGGCGAAGCTATTGAGGCAGGCGACAAGAAAGACCTTGGTGCCCTCGCTCATGCCCTTGGGTTCGACGTAGTTCAGCGAGTCCATGATCGCGTACTGCGGTGGCAGAACGGTCGCGATAAGTCTGCGCGGATCGTCAGATCCCGCGATGCTCCTGATCACGACCCGAGCGAAATTGACCACGTCGCCGCGGTCACGTTTCGCGAACTCCTTCGCTTTGACGCCTACCCTCGCGTTCGCTGCTCGCTCGAAGGGAGCAATCAACTTTCCCTCCCAGACGGGAAGATCCCATCCCGAATCACGAATCAACCCTGTCTTAACGTCGTTGCTTGAATTCAGTTCGGCGTACGACACTTCGACGTTCCAGCCAGGAGCTGCTTTCTCGTTCAATACCGGGTGCGCGTACAGTTTCTCGAGGACTGCGACCATCTTGAGGTCGGTAATCGAGGGAATCGACCAGCTGAGGGGGGCAATCCGCTTGAGGAAATCGACGGGACTCGGGATGGCCAAATCGTCTCGAGCGATGAGCTCATCGATTGAGGCGAGCCCCGTTAGACAAGCGATCTCTCGCGTCTTCCCACCAAGCACTAGCCAAAAAATGCAGAAGGCTTGCACAACCCCGGGGAAGATCCCGGACGACTTCACAAAGCCCCGAACGTACGGCAGATCGCACGTCTCGAATATCCGCTGACGCAAGAGAAAGCAGCCCAGGTCACCAGTGAATCCCGAAGGGACGACGAGCGACAGGCGCCCCCCTTGCCGCGTGAGGTCGAGGGAGCGTTCAAGCATCATCTTGTACGTCGCATACTCCGAACGCTTGCGCTCACCGTCGAGCACGGTGTACTGCAGCTCATAGAAGCCCGCCTCCGGTCTCACCAGCTTGACGAGAGCGGCAATAGTCCCGCAACGGCGGTCGAAGGCTCTTCGGATCCTCTTGTCAGCTAGCAACTTCTCCCGAAGCGCCCTCTTCTTCGAGGCGGGCTTGAGCCCGTCGTAGCCGGCGTGGAATTGCTCGAAGAACTCGTCCGTGTCGACTTCGAGCGACTCCCACGGCGGATTCCCAATCATCACATCAAAGCCAGGTGCGTCCTTAAGCGAGCCGTCCTCGGCAAAGAAGATCTCAGGAAACTCGATTTCCCAGCAGAACGGCCGGATGTCCTCGGTGAAGTCCTCCAGCAACGGCGCAAGTCGCTCCTCGACCAATGCGCGAAGGAGCGGAGTCTTGATTGCATCGATCTCCTTTAGAAGCTTCACGAGCTCGTCGTAGGCCTTCTCGGAGTTCGCCAACGACACTGCCTTGCGGCGCAGGTGGATGAGCTTTGACATCGCCTTCGCGTGCTTCTTTGAGAGGTCGGCTCGGTCGCGCACCCGCACTGGTGAGACGAGCGCGTTACCAAGCTTCAGGTTCAGGTTGAAAAAGGATGGGAACCGCTCGCCCTGCTTGAGGTACTTGAGGGCGGAGAGAGCAAACGTCTGGCACGCGATGCAAACGGCCTTGAGGTCGAGGTCAACGCCGTAGAGCATCTGCCGAAGGACGTGCCACTCCCACCGGCCGACTCCGTCCTCGTCCATGTGGCCGCCCTTCGACGCGAGGAAGGGGTAGTCCTTCGAGACTTCATCGAAGAACGTTCGCAGGCTGGCCTTAGCCTCGGCCAGGACGCGACACAGCGGGAGGTACTGTTCGGAGAGGTAGTCGAACGCCGACCGCAGAAACGGCGCGCTGCCCATCGTCGGGTCGCAGACAGAGAAGTTCACGAGGGACGCGAACTCGCGTCTTGCCAAAGCAATGTCCCTGGCTCCGATGGCCTTGCGCACCGCTTCGAGCCGACCCTCGAATGTGGGACGTACAGCGCGCTCCACCATCAGCCGGCACAAGCGCGGATCTGTGTAGAACGCACCGAGTTCCTTCCGCTGCCGCTGGCTGCGTCCGACGGCGATCTCCAATTCCCTCTTCTTGTCGTTGTATGAGAGCTCGACCGCAGTTCCGAGCGATGATTCGTAGTAGTCCTGGAGTGTCTGCGGACGAAGGTCCTCATAGCGGAAATCCCACTGCGCCATCTCTGGCGCGCCGGTGCGCCCAAGGAAGTCCTGGATCAGCTTGGCTCCCCGAGAGCCCGGGTTGGAGAGGAGCTGCGCTTCGACAGCGTTGGCGGCCCTGCCGAGGTCCGCAAGATAGAAGTCTCCGCCCAAGCGGGACTCACGCTTGACCTCCTCCTCGAGAACAATGCTTGCGACGGTTTGCTCGTCGCCGAAGGCGAACAAATCCGGCTGCCTCTGATCGGCGCCCTTGGACTTGGACTTCGCCTTGGACACGTCGACGCCTAGCGCGTCGTTGAACATGCGGGCGAGCTCCAGCTCGGTGTTACTGAAACTGGCGATCGCGATCTCGCTACCGCCGAATAGCGCTATTTGCGCCTTGCTGTTCCCTGTTGCAACCTTGCGCCCGCCCTTCCCGCGCTTGAGCACATCCTCGGACTTGAGAAGCCCTTCCATCGCCTCCGGGTGGTACGCCTCAAGGAAGCGGACCATCACATAGCGAAGGAGCAGCGTGTCAACGGCTGCCGCGACGGCATCACCGAGCCGAGCACCGACATCGAAGTGAAGTTCGTCGACGCTCTTCTTCAGGCGGTGGTCCTTGCCCACGAACTCCGTCTTTCCATTCTTCGCCTCGGGTGATTCGAGCAAGTGGTATACGACCTCCCCGAGGGCACGCTTATCCTCGAGGACTACCCGCATCAGCTCCTGACGTGCCACATGAACGTATCGCTTGAACCCGTCGTCGGACGAGAGGGCCGTCGCCTCAAAGAGGAACTCGACGAGAGGGCGCCTCTTGCCTAGACGTGTCTGGAACTGCAGGCGTTCACGATGCAGCCGAGCGATCTTGTCCTGAGCGCTGCGGAGCCTCCAAGTGATCTCCGACAAATCGAACCGGTCGTCGCGGTTGCGAGTAGGATCCGCGCTGAAAAACACAAGCCTTGTGCCATCGGTGAAAACATAGAGAGCCGGCTCGACCGATCGAGTACCCTCTCGGTCTCGGTGCGGTACGACGCGCTCGATATAGAGACGGCTCACACGTCGGCGCTCCATCGACGCGAGACCGGCCTGAAAGGCAACTGCAAAAGGGCGCGAGGCGTCGGCCGGCACTACCAGGCGCCAGGCCTCAGACGACTGCGGGTTCTTATCGTCCGGGTCGTTCTCGATCCGCTCATAGCCGAGATAATCAAGGAAGAACCCGCGAAGAAACCCATCGAGCGAACTGTGACCAGGCAGCTTCAAAAAGGGGGGTCTAGCCATGTTTGACCTCCGGGGACTTCGGCTCATCTCGAGCAGCAAACGCTTCAGACCAGCTGGCTCCGAACTTGAGCCGCGTCAGGCCGTCGAAGAGGAGTTCATCCGTGACCGCCGCGTGCGCGAGCGGCATGAGGCGTCGCATCACGGCAACCCACGCCTGGAATACGCTGCCCTCGGCTTGAGAAAGTTCAGCTGTGCCGAGGCGCTCGCTGGGAATCTGGCCGGCATGCACGAACCGGCTGCGAATGTCGTACGCGCGCTTCAGTGCGCGGGCGAGGTTGACGCGTTCCTCTACGGCAGTCGCCGCTACGAGTGCACCTACTTCGGAGAGGCTCTCCGCTATCGCCGAATCCTTTCGCGAAAGCACTGCCTCGAATGCGACCAGGAGCAGAAGGAAACGCAGGTCTTGGTTGGATTCCACAATCGCGCGGCCGAAGACACGGATACTTCGGGCCAGTCGCCACGCGAGCTCTGGCCGATCGCGTCCGCCTTCGGGGCACACCTCGAGCACACGGGCGGCGACATCGAAAATCTTTCGCGTTTTGGGGTCGGTGAGCGCCGAGACGGTCGATCCGAGCGCGACGTCACCCAGCCTGGCGACCCGCGCGACCGTCGCCTTCCCCGGCTGTTCGATCAGCCAGACATCGCTCACCCGCGATGAGAGCACTTCGTGGTGGAGGGGGCCGAGGTCGCCACTCTGAACGTGGACGGCGAATCGAAGTGCATCGCGTCCGATCCCAAGCTTACCGATGCCCTGGCGAATCGCGAGTTCTTCCGAGCCGTCGACGGTGGTAATGAACAGGGCCGGCGTCGGCATTGTGAGAGCCGGCACCGTGGCGGTAGCCCCGAAAAACTCGAATGCCCGCCGCAGTCGCTTGGATAGCGCCCCCGGCGACGTGCACGGAGCAACCACGACCCTCACGTTCTTGGCGGTCGAGAGGACGTTGGTGACGTTCATCTCCGGATCCATCTCAGAATGAACGGGCAGGACCACGAGCCACCGCCTTCGCAGGTCGGCGGCCAGAACCTTCAGGCGTTTCGTAAGAGCCGAACGGGCGACTTTCGGCGCTTCGGCCGGGTCGCCCCTGAGCGCCTCTGACAGTGATCCTGCGAGGCCGTCCCAGGCCTCCGCATCTGGGGCATCAACCGCACCGTTCGCCTTGCGCTCGGCCTGAAGAATCTCATGCGCCATTGCCCGCAATTCGTCCTCCGCAAGGGCGTCCGCGACCGACGCTACGCTCCGGCCCTCTTCAGGGAGGAGGGTTTCAAGCCGCTGTACGAGCGTCGTCAGGAGTTCCGGTACATTTGTAATGTGTCACTCCTTCGGCGGGGCTGGCTTTACCGCGATAGCAGTTGCCGGGAGATTGATCCGGATGTTTGTGACGCGCGCCTCGACGCGGTGCACGACCGGCTCGAGAGCGAGATCGAGCTGCGCGGAAGGAACATCGGGCGTCGGTGCTTCTTCGACCGCTCCCGCCTTCTCTTCAGCCACGAGCTCGCGAATCGCACCCAACTCCTCAAGGATCGCTGCCGGGCTGTGCTCCAGACGCCGCAGTCGCTCGATCATTTCGCGATCATCGACGTCAACGCCGCTGGCAAGCGCGTCGAGCCAAGCCCCAAGCTGCTGGTCCGATAGGCCATGTCGCCCGAGGAACGTCGCGTACTGGCTCTCGGGCAGTCGCTCCAGGAAGGAGCGAATCGACTGGACCAGCGGTACGAGCCAAGGCGGCCGCGTCCGCTCACGGATTTCGCGTCGCTTGTCGCGTAGCCGATTTCGCTCCTCGCGAATGCGTGTGGCGACCGCCTGCACGTTCTCGTCGAATGCCCGGATCATCTGCACGACACTCGGCCCCTGGCTGGGTACCGGGTACGGTGGATTGAGCATGGCGTGCACTGTTCCAGGCAGATCGTCGATGACGACGTCGGGGCTCTCCTTCGCCAGGCGTAACCGGACCAAGTGCTGTGTCGGCCGGCCGATCTTCGTGTCATTGTTGTCGAACGTTTGGCACTCGATCTCGGCAGCGAGCTCGGGATGATCGCCGTCCGCTAGCCCCAGCGTCAGTGCTGTGCTCGGTAGCGACTCCGGCAGCGACAACCCGCCGACGGCGTCCCGAAGTTTGTTGAGGGCGTCGCGCCGCGCCTCCATGCTGACGTCGGTGACCTCGGGCGGCCTTGCAGTCGCAAGCTCCTGCAGGAGAGCATCAATCTCGCGTCCGATCTCGTCCGCATCGCCGCGGCCTTTCCGGAGCTTGCGCATGGTCTCGATGAGGTCGAAGTAGCCTGGCAAGATCTCGTCGTCGAACGCGGTGTCGCGGTACGTGGCCTCGAGGCGCGCGTCGATAGTCTTCTTGAGCTTCAGCTCGGCCTCGATGAGGTCGAGATTCAGAAAGTACCGGATTTCGATGGGTGCGTCATCGCTCTCGTGGCGCGGTCGGTCGAGCCGACCAATACGTTGCTCGAGCACCATTGGGTTCCAAGTGAGGTCGAGATGAAGAACAACCCTCGCGTCCTGGAGGTTCTGACCGACTGAAATCGTGTCGGTGCCGACCAGAACGGAGATCTCTCTCTCACCGGCGGGTGTAGCGAGGTTCAGGGCGCGACCAACTTCCTGTGCGTTCTGCGCCCATGCACGCGGCGCGAATCGCCGAATCGCTTCATCACGTGTCGCCGTGGCTCCGTTGACCTGAACCGGAGACTCCCCTCCTTTTGCGGTGCTCATTACAAGGCCGATGCCGCTTTCGCGAGCGGCGGGGTCCGCGAGCAGCGCCTTGTAGACCGCGAACGCGGTATCGGCAAACTGACTCACGAGCAGGGTCTTGCGTCCCGATGCCAAAGCCGCTCGAACCGCAGAAGTCACGGCGACCAGCTTGGGGTCAGCTCCGAACAGGGAGGCGAAGTCCGTCTCGACCTTTTCGAGGAGACGGATGTCGGCGTTGCAGTCTGCCAGAAGTCTGCGGCGTAGCGCCTTCAGGCGGGACTTGGCCCTCGCCTCCTCGATGAGCCGCAGCGCACGGCGCTGGCGAGGCCGCGTCACCTGCTCTTCAAGCGCCAAGCCGCCGCGCGCGGCCTCCAAAACATCCTCGATGATCTCCTCTGCAATTCGATAGCAGCCCGCCAGCCATCTTGCGACTGCATCCTCCGAGTCCTTGACGCGCGAGAGCTCGTCTTGGAGCTCCTTGGCGCGTCGTCGCATCCCGTCGAGAGTAAGTCGAAAAGCCGCCATCGACGACTCGGCGCGCTTCAGCAGGAAGAATCGGTGGGTCCCGGACAGGCGCCACTCCGCGTCGGATTCGCTGGTGAGGTAGCGGATGGGGTTGAAGTAGGGAAGCCGGATCGCCTCGACGACGCCGAGAAGGGTACGGAACGCAGCCTGCTGCTCGCCCTTGTAGGGCACGACCTCCAACTTCGGATTCCGGGGCGCGTAGAACACTCCGGCATCGCCGAGCTCGCGTAGCTGACGGCGAGTCCGCTGGAGCACGGTGAGGGTGTAGACGCGCCGGAAAACGTCGTCCGATTCTTCAAACTCCTTGCGCCCGGTCCGGAAGCCCTTCTTGAAACAGTCGAACGAGCCCTCGGCAGCGCCTGGTGCCGCACGGACAAAGGGCGAAAGGATCGCGAAGATGTCGCCACGACGGTTGTTCCAGGGCGTTGCCGTTACGAGGAGGCCCTGGGCCATACCGGCGGCGTCCCGCAGGTTGCGGTGGAAGCGATTGCCCGGGTTGCGCAGGTCCTGGCTCGCCTCTTCCACCACGACCAGCCCGATGCCACGGAGTGAGCTTGCGGCTTCCTGAGGTGTCAAGCGCTTGAACATGTCCTTGTTGACGAGAACGACGTCGCTTCCTTCTTCCAGACCGACGATCGCAAACTCGAACCGCCAGTTCCGCTCGAGCTTTCGCGGTGAGAGGATCGCTGCGCGCGTCAGCCGTTGCTGATCGCGGAGTGAACGGATCACCGCACAGGTCGTGCGTGTCTTCCCGAGGCCTACAGAGTCCGCGAGAACCGCGACGTTGAAGCGCCGAAGCCGGGCGATCAGCTCAGCGATGCCTCGGTCTTGGTGCGGGAAGAGGTGCGCGCGTTCCGCCAAACCGCGCGGGACCTCGACGATCTCGTCCTCGTACGACTGGTGAAGGAGCGCAGCCGAAAGCCACGGGGCATCGACGTCGCCTGCATGAAGGCGGGCGGAAACTTCCGCGAGTCCCTCCGTGAAGAAGTCTTCGGAGGGCGAGATCTTGCCGCTGGAGAGAAACGTTGCGACCTGCGTGTCCCAGCGACGAAGTGGCCTGCCGTTTCTGAGTTGCGCCAGCACATCCCAGTGGCCGACATCGTCGCCAAACCTGATGTGTCCCAGCGCGATATGGCCGAAGGCGTGTTGGGCTAGGAATCGGCGATCTCGCTCAGACACTCCTTGCCGAATGACAAGAACGAACTGACGGTCGCTGGCCACCAACACGGAGTCCGGCACCTCCTTCGGCGGCGTGAGGAAGCGCGGTCGGCCGAGCAGGCCGACCTTCAGCCAGAAAGACGTTTCTTCAAGGTCGGCCGGAGTAAAGGTGGCAACCGAGAGCGACCGCTCCGCCTGCTTGAGGCCGGCGTCGGCGAGAAGAGGCACGAGGGCAGCTCCATCGACGAGAACTGCTTCGTCCAGCCCGTCGTGGCGCTGGATCTCGGGCCGGCTCTTCGCCACGGCGCTAAGACTTCCGACGGGTCTTCGCCCGCTGTCTCTTCTGCTCATCGATCCACCCATCAATGTCGTCTCTCTTGAAGCGCCACGTCCCGGCCACCTTGAACCCTGGCAACTCCCCGCGGTTTGCAAGGCGGTAAACGGTCTTCGCGTCGACGTTCAGGTAGGACGCGACCTCTCGGACGGTGATCGCAGGTAAACCATCCACGTGACCCTCCTCCTCCTGTGACGTGGAAAACTAGGGCAAGGTAGTCCAATCTGGTCCTTAGGTCAAGAATCCCTCGCTATGGCAGCAAAGGCCTGTCCTATCAGCGCGTCTCGTCGATCAGTACACACGGGTCTCTAGAGTGCGGCCAGGTCCATCGCGTCGGTCTGAGGCTGGGCGGCCGGAGCTGGACGCCGAGCCTACCCGATTTCTTCAGGAGCCGTCAGGCAGAGCTTGGGCGATCCCGAATGACAGGTTCGGGTTCTCAAAGATGAGATGCAGATTCGACCTCCAATTTCACCCCCTGGCCCCGTAGTCACTCCGTCTCGGAAGCCTCCCGACCGAGACGAACTGGTTTCCGAGGGAGAGCGGCCCGCCGATTGCCAGCCATCACCTCTTGACCACGCGAACCCACGACCTCCCTACTTTGCAAGACATGCCCGCGGGGAGGTGACAGAGTCGGACCCATCGTCGCACCCATGCCCGAATTCCTTAGGAAAAGTGCGGTTTTCCCCCGGGTTCGAATCCCGGCGTCCCGACCAAACAAACACT
>CAAGKR010284681.1_pt1 | contig 28184 bp, 29 predicted proteins | sample 2556971 | NCBI WGS metagenome assembly CAAGKR01 (sample SAMEA5207829, study PRJEB30636) | soil metagenome | biome: forest; feature: boreal; material: soil | place: USA | collected 2011-09 | depth 1 m | reverse complement strand
TAAATTTAACAAAAGATTAAAGTACACCCTTACAACTAACAACACTACAGCTTAATACTATAACTTATAACTCCCTACTAGATACTCAGGAGATATAAGTTAGTGTCCACTCTGGAAAAGGGGGGTCAAAAACCCACACCCCCACCCCTGTCTCATTGTCTTTCTGTCCTTTCTGTCCTTGTGTCTTTATAGGCATCCTACATAATTCCTATTAGTTCCATTGTCTAGATTGGTTGTTAGGTTTTTAATCATTCTAAACGATTGCCTTCTATTTAGGCATAATACCTGATTCAATTCTAAGGTCTATTTGGCTATTCCTTTTAATTATTGCGCACGCGCGCGCGAATACTTCTTTTCCTTCTTCCTGTCAATAGGTTTTAACTCCTTTCCTCCTTTCATCCGATAAGCGGCTTTATTACCGTTTGTCGGCTTTGGTTGCTTAGTTCTACTAGAAGCCTATAATTCTATCTAGCAGGAAGGGAACACGGCGCACCCGTAATCAAAAGGCGCAAGGAGTTAATTAGGATGACAGTTGCAACCTATCAGCAAGCTAAGGCGCAATTTATCCGCACTCACAATTCCTTCGGACTAGATGCAGCTATCTATCAGTTAGAAGAACAGGGTATTAAGTTCTCCGCCCTTATCATTAAAGAATGGGAAAGTTGCGTTGATTAGCATAAAAGATTCTAAGCGCAAAAGAACCAAACTGATATAATACTACCTGAAACGCCGGAACTTAAACACGCGCCGCCGGACTTACCAAAGGGCGCAAAGGAGATTCACAAAATGACACCTGCTAACCTTAACCAAACTTCTAACAGCCTTAACACTTTAACCCGATACGCCGCAGCACCCGAAGGAACTAACCCTTCTCTCATCCTTCGCGGAAAAAGTATCTCTTCAGTAACACCGGGCGCAGTCACAAAGAAGGCAGAAGATGGAACGCTCAAATATTACACTGGCGATTTAGTTCTAGCCTTCCCGCTTCCTTCCTGCAATGTCTCGCAATACTTGCCACTCGGAACGCTGACCACTGAACAAGGTTCATCCTTAGACAATATCTTGACGCAAGAGCAAGAGCGCAAGCTACGCGCAAAGGTTGTTCAACAATCCTTATCCTTTGGCGATTCTTTCAGCTTTAGCAACGACCTTTATAATCTCGCTTCTACCTTTACACCTGAGCGCCGAGGTGATGGTTTGACCGCCGATTCTATTAAGGGTTTGTTCTCTTCTCGTGAATGGATACTAGCCGCAGCTAACTTCTACGCGGATAATTCTATATCTTCAGCAGGTGCGCACAAAGGAGAAAGCTTAATATCTTCCGTTATTCGCAACACCGGAGCAACTACACCGGAAGTTTGGAAGAAGCTAACTGAACGCTTTGCTACTATTACCGAAAGCATTATCACTAACACCACTAACCCCGCATCACCTGAGCAGCTTGCAACCTGTTCTAACATCCTAACGCGACTGACTAACGCCGCCGAAGGCAAGCAGGACGCAGCTAGCTCAATCGACTAAGTTCTATCTTAGGGCTTCCGCTTCCCTCAAAACATCGGGGGGGGTAGAAGCCCTTTTTTATTCTAGTCGTCCTCGTCTATCCTATGAACAACCTAAAAAATTACTAAACTTTTTTACTCAAAAAATCTAATAAGAGTTACGAGTAATACCAGCTTGACAGCTTTTCTAACTTCTGCTATTATTCTTCATTATTAGAAGTTCTGGGAGTATCTCATGAAAGACAAAATTTTAGCACTCTTAGGTAATGGCATTCCAGCTTCCGTCGTAGCTACCTCATGCGGTGTAAGTCCTAGTTATGTGAGCCAGTTGCAGGATGACCCGCATTTTGCGGAGCAAGTAGCGACTTTAAGAATTACCCACCTAACTGATAATACCGCCCGCGATACTAGGATGGATAAGTTAGAGGATGCCCTTATAACTAAATTGGAAGAGCTTATTCCTTATACAACCAAAGCAATGGAAGTAACAAGAATCTTTCAAACCTTGAATGCTGCCAAACGTCGCGGTGCTGCTAATGCAGGACAAGAAATGCCAGCAACTCAGCAGATCATTACTCTTAATATGCCAACACAAACCATCAATAATTTCAAACTTACTGAACGCCGTGAGGTAATAGAAGTTGATGGCAGAACTTTAGTCTCAATGCAAGGTTCAGCATTGCTTAAAGTTATAAGTGCCAGGGCAGGAACAAAACAATTGGAGGTCATCAATGAACCCGCAAATCTTAATACAAAGGATTCCCGTGAAACTGACGATGGAGCAGCGAATAACTCGGTTGCGTCAGCACTCGCTTGATGCTAAGAGAGCTAAAGCTTTACGCCAAGCCTACCACGTTACAACTAAAATGAGGCTCCGCATATGCTCCCCAATACCTCTAGCGATCTTAATGCCAGATTTGACTCTACAGAACTTACATCAGATGACGGTGGAATTGCTTCCCAACTCTTCAATCGAGAAGAAGTCCTAAGACTTGCTGAATCTAACTTAGACTTCTTCGCAGCATTAGTTCTTCCAGATACTTGCGAACTTGCATTCCCCGCAATGCATACAATTATCTGGAATATGTTGCATGAAGCAATAGATAAACCAGTTGGCTTTGATCGCCTTGCTATTGGTATTCCCCGAGGTTTTGTTAAAACGACCTTGATGAAACTAGCAATAACAAGAGCCATCTTGCATTCAGATAGACAGTTCATCCTTATCATCGGTAACACAGCCACCCGAGCTGAAGATATTCTTTCCGACATATCCGACATGTTAGATGATAGTAACGTCGTTGCAACTTATGGCAATTGGCGAGACAACATAGAAAAGGATACAGCAGCTGTTAAGAAGTTTAACTTCCGAGGTCGCAACATAGTAATAGCAGCCCTTGGTGTAGGTGGTTCAGTTCGAGGTTTGAATATCAAGAACCGCCGTCCTGACTTAATAGTTATGGATGATATGCAATCTTGGGCAGAAGCAGAATCCAAGAAGGTTGCTGATGATATGCTGACCTGGATGACTGGTACTTTGATGAAGGCAGCAAGCAAGCGTCGTTGTGTCTACGCCTTCGTTGGTAACTTGTACCCTTTCGAAGGTTCTATCTTACGCCGTTTGCGGGACAATCCTTTATGGACTTCTATCATCGTAGGAGCTTTACTCTCTGATGGACAATCAATCTGGCCAGAGTTGCAATCCACCGAACAACTCATAGCTGAATTCGAACACGATATAGCAATGGGAAAGCCAGAGATCTTTCTAGCTGAAGTACTGAATGATACGGATGCAATCTCCCGTTCAGGTATAGATGTTGGTAAGATTCCATTATGTGAGGAAGGTATCTTCCAAGAAGCACATCAGGGTGCATTCATCATAATCGACCCAGCAGGTCATAAGAAGAACTCTGATTTAACGGAAATTGGAGTCTGCTACTTATATGATGGTGTTCCTTACGTCTTGCACGTTAGTTCTGGCATTATGAATCCAATGCAAACTATTACTGAGGCGCTTCGTTTAGCAGTTCTTCATAAAGCCTCAGTAATAGCAGCGGAGTCAGTAGCTTACCAAGCTTCCTTGTTATTCTGGTTTGAACAAGTAGCTAGACAATTCGGCATAGCTGGGATAGAATTCGTTCCTGTATTTCCGCGAGGATTTAGTAAGAACGCACGCATTAAGACTATGCTTACAGACCTAGTAACAGGTAGAATCTTCGTAAGTAAGCATATACGCTCCCGCGTAATCCACCAGATTGTGAATTGGAATCCAATTAAGATTGACAACGTGGATGACTTACTAGACATCTTAGCATACCTCTATCAAGTCATAGAACTTTACGGTCACTTCTTAGCAGTATCTGACATTGTGGAAGGTGCTGATTTCTTAGATGCACAGGTAATGGCATTAGATGATAATTCCCTCTTTTAGAAAGGAACGAAAATGGAACGTGCAATAATTAGTAATAAAGTAGTACAAGAGAAGCTAGTTCTCTATACTGTACGCGCAGCTCAGATGATGAGTTCTGGTTGGAGTGTTAGAAGCCAATTGCAACAGAATGATCTCGCGTATATGCGAGAAAGAAACTACGGCATGGAGAATCAGCGTGCTAAGATTGCCAATACGTATGGTGATAAGTCCCGCGTTCAGGACATAACAGTTCCCATCGTAATGCCGCAGATTGAGTCTGGAGTTGCTTATCTCTCCTCAGTCTTTCTTACTGGTTATCCGCTGTTTGGTGTTACTGGTGATAAGAACACCATCGACGAAGCAATGCAGATGGATACCCTAATGGCAGAACATTCAGTTCGTGGTGGTTGGGTACGTGAATTGAATATGATTTTCCGTGATGGATTGAAACATAACATCGCAGCATTAGAAGTAGATTGGAAACGTGACACTGTTTACCAAGCAACTACTGATGCTAAGTTCTCTACCAAGGAAGCTAAACCTCAGAAGACTATCTGGGAAGGTAACAAGTTAAAACGCCTTGACCTTTATAATACCTTCTGGGATATGCGAGTTGCTCCCTCAGAAGTTCATTCCAAGGGTGAATTTGCTGGTTATCATGAACGCTTAGGTCGTGTAGCTTTCCGCCAATTCATGCTAGATCTGTCTGAAAAGACTAACGCATTGGAAGCATTGAAGACTGTGGGTTCTAAGACTTTCTACTACGAGCCTCTACTCAATCCGGATGCATTGATTAAGACAAATAATAATGGCAAGGGCAATGACTGGAGTTCCTTCCTAGCTCCCTCCGATGGTGTAGAAGATCAGTACGCAAACAGTTTTGAAGTTACTACAATCTACGCAAAGATTGTACCTTCTGAGTTCGACTTGCTTGTTCCAGAAAGAAATACCCCGCAAGTTTGGAAACTGATAATCGTGAATGGTGATGTATTGCTTTTCGCGGAACGTCAAACCAACATGCATAACTTCCTTCCTATCTTACTTTGCCAACCATTGGAAGATGGATTGAAGTACCAGACTAAGTCCTTCGGACAGAATGTAACTCCGATGCAAGAAGTTAGTTCTGCAATGCTTAATGCTTCGCTTCATGCTAAACGCCGTACTGTATTTGATCGTTTACTTTATGACCCAAGCAGAATCAGAAAAGAAGATATTAACTCTGCGAATCCTGTAGCTCGTATTCCTGTGCGACCTTCTGCATATGGTAAGCCACTTGGTGAAGCTGTTTATGCTTTTCCATTCAGAGATGATGCTAGTGGTATGGCAATGCAGGAAATTGGAATGCTGAAGAATATGGCAGATTCAATGCAAGGTATCAATCAAGCACAGCAAGGGCAGTTCGTGAAAGGTAATAAGACGCAGCATGAATATGCAGATGTTATGACTCATAGCAATGCAAGACTTCAAACAATGGCGATGTTTCTGGAAGCTCAGTTCTTCACACCATTAAAAGAAATCTTGAAACTTAACATCATGCAGTTCACCCAAGCACAGACTTTGTATAACAGGAATGCACAACAAGTTGTAACTGTTGACCCCGTTAAACTGAGACAAGCTGCATTGGCTTTCAAAGTGTCCGATGGACTTCTACCTGCTGATAAACTAATTGGTGCTGAAACATTCCAATCAGTAATTCAACTCTTCATGTCTGTACCTGAATTACAGATGGAATTCGATGTTCCTGGATTCTTAGTCTATTACATTAAGAGTCAGGGAGCCAAGGATATTGATCAATTCAGATTAACTCCTGAACAGATACAAGTTAAACAGCAACAAATGTTAGCGCAGCAACAAGCCAATGCATATGCTGGAAGTTCTGGAGAAGCAGCAGGACAGCATCATGCACCTAAGCCCCCAATGAAAGGAAACAACTAACATGGCACTGGAACTGGAGAGCGATTTCACCCGCTTCTCCCTTACAGATTTAGAGTACCGTACAGCTGTGGAATTCAACCCGCAGCTTCGCAACTTACTCCAGACCTATAAGGGAGACTTGGCTCATTCAATCTTGCAACTTTCCTTCAGGAAAGAAGAGGTAGAAGAGTCACTAATCATGCATAGATATTTGAGTGGTAAGTTGGACATAATCCGGGAGTTGCTGGATTTGAAGGAAATGCTGGACGAAGAAAGAGTACCTGAGGAATCAGAAGACGTAAAAAGTGGTAGAAACCCGCAACTGTAATAGAAGTTCAACCTTAACAATTAACATCTCATAGAAAAGGAAATATATCATGGGTATCATGCAAACACTGTTCGGCGTTCCATCTCGCAATACTTCTACACCTGATGCTGGTATTCCAGTAAATCCTAACATGAATCCTCAAGGGCAGGTAGTATCTAACACCAATGTTGGTTCACCTTCTAATCCCAATGTCCCTTCTGGCGTAGCATCTCCCGCTCATTCTGCTGAAAAAACCGTTGCTGGTGAATCTCCGCTTGACGGTTTCAAGGACTTGTGGCAACCTGTGAAAGTAGAAGAAGGCGCACAACCTCCTGCTTCAATTGTTCCCTTCCTAGATCCAACGAAACTTCGTGAATCTATCAGCAAAGCGAACTTCACTCAGAATATATCTCCCGAACTGATGAAGAAAGCAATGACTGGTGATGCCGATGCTTTCCAACAAGTAATGAATGAAACTGCCAAAGCATCTTTTGAGCAGGCATTACTTGCTTCCCGCACGCTCACTGAGACCTCCATCAATGCATGGGGTGACGCTCAAACCAAGAATCTCCCCGGACTGGTTAAAAGCCAAATGGTGCGAGATACTATGGCTACCAATCCCCTGTATCAACATGAAGCAACAAAACCCTTGATGGCGGCTCTGGAAGTTCAACTGAGCCAGAAGTATCCGACTGCGTCAGCGAATGAAATCACACAACACGCAAAGAATTACATTGACCAGTTCGTGCAAGTTGCAAGTCCTAAGGCAGTTGAAGAAGTAAGAAAGATCAATCGTCGTGATGACTTCAGTGGTTTTTAATTTGCCTTAATTCCAGGAGTTCCTTATGGCTAAGAATGTAATGTTAATAAAGCACCTAGTTTTTACCAGTAACGATTTGTAACTTAACTTAGAAAGGAAATAAAATGCAACTCTTAGCGCAAGATAAAGGAATGTTGGTTCCTGTCTCACTGAAGCAAGTGGGTATGAACAGTCTCGTACCTTTCACCACTTCCGATGCATCTGTAGGTAATGCAGTTCTCGGTACTGATAACTTCCAACACGGTACTTTGTATCAACGTCTTGGCCAAACTGCCAACGTAGTCGATACTCTGCCTACTGGTGCTCAAATGGATATTGATTATCCAAATGCTGCAGTTGGTGATTCATGGATGGCAAGTTGGGTTAACCAAGGTGCATTCAACCAGTCCATGTCCAATGGTGTTGGTTTCACTGTGGTTGGTAATAACGTCTTCCATCCTGGTGCTACCACTCAGGTGCAAACTACTAAGACCGGTGTTGGTACTTGGACACTGTCTCAGTACACTGACATTGCGGGTATCTCCCAATCACCTCAGTGGGTTGTACGTAATGCAACCGTTGGTGCTTATCAGTTGTTGGTTGCTGATATGGATGCAGACATTCAAGTTCGCTCCGGTTCTATTGCTGCTTACGCTGACGTTCTTCCTACCGGCGTTGCAATGGAAGCCTTCCCTCCATTCGCTTCCATGGCTCCTGGAACTTCTTCATTGGTTCTGATGGCTAACATGGTTGCATTCGCCCGTACTCTGACTGCTGCTGCCGGTTTCACTGTCATTGGTAACTTGGCTGGTGTGTTGCCAGTTAACTCCTGCATCAAGTGTCTGATTAACAAGATTGCAGTGAACTCGTATTCACTGGAAATCCTCGGTTAATTCTTTTCAACAGCAATAAACTGGAGGTAGTTATTAACTACCTTCTTTCAATTTTTAATCTTTAAGGAGAGCAAGATGGCTGGAGTTACAGGTATGTTTAATAGTGCATCGTTGCCACAAGACTTAGCACAAAAGTCGTTTGCTTCGATGATTACCCGTCTGATGCCCAATGGTACTGCGCCATTGTTCGCAATGACTTCCATGATGAAGTCTGAAACTGCTGTTCAAATCGAACACGGCTACTTCAGCAAAACGATGGTATTCCCATCAATGGTTACAAACGGTGTGCAAGCTTCTGGTGCACAAGCATTGGCAGTTGTAAGTTCCTTGGGTATTGTTCCTGGCATGGTTCTGCAGGCTGATACTACCAAAGAGAACATGCGTGTTATCTCTGTTGATTCTGCGGTGCAAGTAACTGTTGCTCGTGGTTTCGGTACTGTTGCAACTGGTGCTATTGCTACTGGCGTGTCCTTGTGGATGATTGGTTCTGCATACGAAGAATCTTCGTTGCGTCCTCAAGCTCTGCAAATCACAGCAGTTCGTAACTCGAACCTGACTCAGATCTTCCGTAACACTTGGGCTATCTCTGATACCTTGCGTAACACCTTGGTAATTGCAGGTGACTCGAACGTTGCTGAGAACAAGACTGACTGCGCAGCTTTCCACGCAGCAGACTTGGAGAAGGCTTTCTTCTTTGGTCAGAAGTATCAAGGTGTTGTGAATGGTCAGCCAATCCGCACCATGGAAGGTTTGGTAGCTAATACTACTGCCAATGCTGCTACCAACATCACTACACTCGGTGCTACTACCAACTTCACACAGTTCGAAGCTGCAATTGACCCAGTGTTTAACCAAATCACTGACCCAACTTCTGCTCCTGAGCGCGTGATGTTTGTTGGTTCTATCAGCCATCGCGTCATCAACCAGATCGGTCGTCTGAATGGTACTTACTACATGTTGGACGGTCAGACTAACTTCGGTCTGCAATTCAAGACCATCAAGTTGTCTCGTGGTACTATGCGTATCATTGAACATCCTTTGTTCAACGCGTTCGGTGGTGCTAGTTCTCTGGCTAAGATGGCAGTTGTTTGTGACTTGCCTACATTCAGTGTTGCATATCTGGGTGACCGTAAGACTCAACATCTGGAATTCAACTCCCAAGTTGATCGTGGTGAAGGTTCTGCGCAAGACAATGGCATTGATGCAGTTGGTGGTACTATTACTACTGAGGCTACTGTTCTGTTCAAGAACCCACAAGCCAACGCAGTTCTGTACAACTTTACTGCTGGTCTGCAAGGCTAAGTAGTTCTGTTTCAAATCTTGGAAGGTAGTACGACTGCCTTCCATCCCAATTCTAGTAGCAACCTTTTAAGGAGAAACAATCATGGCAACAGCCGCAGAAATCGCAGCACTTCGCGCAGCTAATATGAAACTGGCAGCTGCAACTCCTCCCAATGCGGATGTGGTAAATGCAATGGATGCAGCAGCTAAAGTAGCTAACGCACAAGCAATTGCAGACGCACAGGCACAAGCATTGGCAGCTGCAATTTCAACAACCAAGGTGTTCTACTCTCGCGTTCCAGGTTCTACTTACTACGCAGCAGATGGTACTTGCCTGACCTTTCTTGGCAATCCAGGTTTCATTGAACTGGATACTGTGGGAGATGCAGCCCTTGTTGCAGAACTTGATGCTCTGGTTAAGAGCTCTCGCAGTGTAATGATCTTCTCTGACCCAGCAACTGCTCCTGACATGCAAGCAAGTATTGATGCATTGCAAGCTGCTGCTCGTGCAGTTGCCGCAGGTGGTGCAGTAATCAAAAGCGGTAATGCAGTAATTTGATTTAAGGAAGTAAAAGTAATAAGTTCAATGCCCTCCAGATTAAACTTCTTGAGGGCATTTTAATTGCTACTTGTTTTATTTTAATTGGAGACTCAGATGAATTTCACGGAACTTAATGCAGCTGTAGTAACCATAACCAATCGACCAGATCTAGTGGCTGAGACAAGTTTAGCGGTGCGACGGGCTACTGCTCGTATGCATTCAATAGACTTCTGGCCGAAAGATATTCAGGAAGTTACCTTAAGTCTTATAACTCCTGCATTCCTCGGACAGATTGATACTACCATTTTACCATTCTCTCGCTTCCGTGCAATGAAATACCTACGTGAATACAACTTGGTTCACTCAGGTCGTGAGCGTTATATGACTAAGGTTGAACCTGACTGTTTGGTAGATGAATACGGTTATGAGATTCAAAGTCTTTGGTATCCAGCAGGTACAGTAATCAATTGGAAGGTTGGTTATGCAGTTCAGGCAATTGCGGGTATTACTGGGCTTTCTGTCGGCTACTACCAGAATCCAGATGTGAGCCCAACTACCTTCAGTTCTTGGATAGCTCAGATAGAACCTTGGTGCATTGTTGAAGATGCAGCAGCAAGAGTCTTGAAACTCACAGGTCAGTTAGATTTAGCTAACTCAATAGCACAGGAAGCCGTGGAAAGTTTAATGCTTCTTAGACAGAACTATTTAGAAGGAGTAGGACGATGAGCGGTTCAGCCTTAGGAGATATGGGAGGTAATCCCATAACAACGAATCTTACCCTGCAAATCCTGCAGAATCTCGCTGGTATGTTTGCGATTGATGCTAGTCTCACTGGCGCATTGAATGTTGGAATTACTGGAGGTATGGCAATAGTGCCTCCGGCAGTTTCAGCAACCCCAATCGTTGGGGTTGTATTTAATTTACCTGATAACACTCCATTGCTGATAGTGGTAGTTACAAGTCTGGGTGCTTTGGCATTAAGAGTAGCGACTGTTAACATTGGTGACTTTCCAATCTGGCAGTTTGCAACAAGCGCAGGGAATGTGATTTCAGCTTCAGACCTAAGAGCAAACACCGGCATGAGTTACAACCTGACAGTTGTAGGAACTGGTGCTCCAGTTATTGTTCAGGCTTATGCAGATGATGTTGGAACTGCAAACGCCAAAGCAGCTAGTTACACTGTAAGTAATCCAGTTCTTACTGATGGTGCATTGCTTGATTTGGGTGTAGCGGTTACGAATACAACAACAACTCCTACATTTAATCCAACTTTGAATGGTGTGGCACTTGGAGCTGTAATAATTAAGAAGGGCGTTAATAATGCTTTGGTTGCTTTAGCCCTTGCCGACATGGTAGGTGTATGTAATCTGCGATACGACTTACCTAACTTGGCTTGGGTATTGGAAAATCCACCAGCTAGAAGTGGCGCTTTCGATACAGGAACAAGGATGAGTTTCAATCAAACAGCAAGTCCTATTGGTTGGACTAAGGATATAACTGCTGCATTGAATGATACGGCAATGAGGATTGTTACTGGTGTTGTAGGAAGTGGTGGTGCTAATGCTTTTGCTGGTGCGAATTATACTCCTACTGGAACTACCACTGGTACTACGGATGGACACGTATTAACTGTTGCTGAATCTCCTGACCACGTACACATCCAACAAATAGGTTATGGATTAAGTGGAGTAGCGCCACTAGGGACGCAATATACAGCTGGTAACTCAACGACTAAAGCGGGGGCAGTTACCAATGGGAATACCATTGCTAGTGGTACAGTGGTAACTACACTCGGTATGGGAGGTGGCAGTGCTGCACACAGCCATACTATTTCGGGACAACCATTGGCTCTAGCCAACTTCGCACTTTCTATTAAATACAACGACTTCATCATTGCAACCAAGAACTAAGGGAGATTCAACTAACATGGCAACTGAAAAGAAAATACTCTGCCCTCTAATGCAAAGACCGTGTATCGAGGATGGAGAGATCATAAACGGCGAACTTTGTGCTTGTAAGTTCTGGATTAAAATATCTGGGATGCACCCGCAAACCGGAGCAGTTCTAGACCACTTCGATTGCGCCCATGCATGGATGCCAGTTCTTCTAATTGATAATACTCAAAGACAGAGAGAGACTGCTGGCGTCATGGAAAGTTTCAGGAATGAAGTGGTAAGAAGTGCAAGTAATGTCGTAATGAATCCTTTGCTTCAAGCTCCGCAAATCATACCAGTCATTGTTGAGAAACAAGTCTTTATCATAGAATCAAAGGAGGCATAATGGAAGAGTTGCTTATTAAAGTAATCATCGGCATGAGTGCTGTTCTATTTGCCTTACTTAGTTTCATCGGTACGGTCTTCTACCAGAAGTTAGGAAAACTAACGGAAGTGATTGATTCCCGTTTGGCTAAGATTACCGAGAAACTAAGTCTGATTGAAAAAGACTTCAATGTAGAACTAGCACAACTGGACAAACGAATCAGTATGGTGGAACACATTGCTGGTATTAATATGCACGTATGTGATACTGGTGGAATTAGTTTCCAGCAAACGAGGAGAACCACAGATGGTAAAGTACCTTAATAATATCCTTACCGCTAGAAATAACAGAACTTACAGCGGTACGAAACTTGCATTCTTCCTAGCAGTTGGTTGCCTTTCTTGGAACTTTGTAAGTACTCATTCAGACAAATTCACGGAGTATGGTTTAGCTGTCACCGGTCTTATTGGTGCTATGGCTTATAAGTACTCCAAGGAAGGAGAACCAGATGCTGGAACTAGTAGCAATAAAGATGTACCTTAAATACGCAGTTATTGCGGGTCTTGTAGGTTTAGTGATTACCTCCTATACCTACACCTATTACCATGGTAAGACTAATGGACAGAAAGAAGTCCAAGTCTTATTCGATTCTTACAAGGAGAATATTGATGCACAGGTTAGAGTGGCTAAAGCTAGAGCTGAAACGGAGAAAGCAGAACAAGATAAACTGGTTGCTGAAGCTAAGAGTCACTACACTCTTACTTCTATCAAGCTCGATAATGCTCTTGCAAGGTTGCGAAACCTTCAAGCTATGTCAGGGAACGGAAGTTTGCCAGTGGCAGAATCCGGCGTTAGTTCAGTGTCCACCAAAGATGGAGATTCCACCAGAACTGACCAAAGATCTATTGTTGTCTCCGGAGCTTGCCAAGGTTCTGAGTTCTACTCCGCAGCCTTGAAAGATACTCTGCAATGTCAGCAGTTAATAGAACTAATTAAGAAGAAGTTATAAGAAGAGGAGATTCCTATCATGGCACGTCAGGTAATTAAACTGGATATAGCAAAGGATACTCCCCCTTTACTTAGCACCAATCTGGGACAGACTGCTTATATCGCAGGTCTTGGGAGTAGTGTTACAAGTCCTGGAAAGAACCCTCAGACTTTGTTTGTTGAGAACTGCCTTCCTACAACCTTTGGTTGGCAGAGTTTCGGACTTACCGCAATCATAACTCCCGCAGGTGTTTCAGGTTTCGATGAAATCTACCGAGTTCAAGACCCCCTAGGTAACATGGGTTTAATCTGCCCAACAGCTGGTAGAATGAATATGTGGAGACAGGGAGATGCACTGTGGTATCCGCAGTTTACAGTTCCAGCTCAGTTCCCGAACCCTCCTAGAACTACTTGCGGTACTTACGGCAACCAAAGTTTCATGTGCATAAACGACCTAACAGCTAATGCACTGAATGGTATCTATTCTGTATTGGTTGGTTCTGGAGCAGGAAGTCGTGGACTTGTTGCAGCACTTAGAAACAACGTAGCACTTGGTGGACTTCCCGCATTCCCTGCAATCTTGGGAATCACAACAAGTTCTAACTACATGATTGCTTGGAGTGCTACTACCATCTACTGGAGCAACCCAACTAATCCGATAGACTTTGTTCCAAGTCTTATCACTGGTGCAGGTAACGCAGTTCCAACAGACTTACAAGGTACGATAATAGTTTGTTATCCAATCACCAATGGATTCTTAATCTGTACGACTGAGGGTATCCTTTCAGCTCAGTATTCGGGTGGTTCTATTCCTTGGATATTCAAATCAGTTGGAGGTGGTGGAGCTATCATTGGTGAAGAATCCATAAGTCACGATATGATTGATGCGAATCAGGTAGCTTGGACTGGTGGTGGATTAGTAAGTCTTGATGCTAACCAAGCTACATTATTGGATGCAGAAATCACTGACTTTCTAAGAGCTAAGAAACTGGAGAGTTTCAATTGGACAACTGGGCTTCCTGTGCAGACGGTTCATGCGGGAGATAAAGCAATCAAGGTTGTGCGGGTCAGTGAAAGATACCTGATTATCTCCTTTGGTATTCCTCCGGTTGGTGCTGCTGCACAGGTTTATACTCACGCTTTAATCTATGACACGGTGTTGAAGCGTGTGGGTAAATTAGTAGCAACTCACACAGAACTATTCGCATGGCCATTTAGTTTCAGTGGAAGTTCTGTGAAGATTGCAATGCTTCTGGATAATGGAAGTATGTACCTCTTGGATGTGAGTGCAGTTGCGGCGCATCTTGGTGTCTGTATCTTTGGCAGACTCGCACTGACAAGAAATTCCAATTGTACTATTCAACACGTTGTTGCAGAAGGTAGTTCTAACTGCAATGTGATTCCATTGAATGATGGAGTTACGCCAGTTTATGCAGTTCCAATGGTTGCAATCAGTCCTAACCATTATGGAAGCCGAATTACTGCACAGACGCATTTACTTTCTACTACTGGTCAGTTTAATTTGACCTTCTTAGAAGCAACTGTCCATCAAGCAGGGAGTAGATAGCATGATTACACAAGCTAAGGTTAGGTTACCTAATGCTCCCTTGACTGATGAGGGTAAAGCTATTAAGATACTGCAATCACAGATAGATGTGCTCACAGCTAATTCTATAGCTTTGAATTCTCCCGCAGTTCCTGGGGGTGTATTTATGCAGTCCTTTTCTGTCGTAGCTATTAATGTTGTAGGGGCACCGAATAGTGCCACATATCCCATACCCTTTCCTAGTGCCATATTAGCGGTACTTGTAAGTAATGGGGATGGTTATGCACAACCGAATGGGGTGGTTAGTGGTGGTCGTAATACTAATCTTGCAACCACGGACTGGATGGCAAACGTCGCAGGTGCTTTCAGGTGTAATATAGTAGTTATTGGACGGTAATCGAATTAAAATTAAAAGGAAGAGGGAATAAAAATGATTGATACAGTCGCTCCGCAATTTCTATCCGACCACTTCACTCTCAAGGAAGCTCTTAGCTCCCAGAAGGCAGATGAACTTAAGATAGATAACTCTGACCCATCCGATGAAGTTCTGGCCGCTGCGAAACGAACTGCCATCAATATGGAGAAAGTTAAAGTTATTCTCCATGATGTAAGTATTCACGTTGATTCATGGATTCGCTGTCCAGAACTGAATGAAGCCGTAGGAAGCAAGAATACAAGTCAGCATTTGAAAGGTGAAGCTGTAGACTTCGTCGCTCAGGGCTATGGAACGCCTTTGGAAATCTGTAAGGCAATCATTGCTAATAAGGCTTTGATTCGTTTTGACCAATTGATCTTGGAACATTCCTGGGTACATATTAGTTTCTGTGCCGCTGGCATTCTTCCTCGCGGTCAGGTTCTTAGTCTTATCAATGGAGGCCACTATGCACAAGGACTTACCGATGTTACAGGAAAATCTTATTCCTAACGAACTGGAAATAAGAGTGCAGTTAGAATTACTTGAGAGTTCCCTGAATTCTGAAATAGCTTCCGGTAACATGGAGGCTATGGACTTTCCTTTGAAGCACACTTTCACTGAAGGAATCTATGCAAGGGAGATCTTTCTACCTACGCATAGTCTTGTTGTTGGTAAGATTCACAAGCACGAACACCTGAACTTTATCTCAAGTGGTTCGGTGTTAGTTCTTACCAAGGAAGGATTAAAAGAACTTCATGCACCTTGTACTATGGTGAGTCCTGCAGGAGTTAAACGTGCAGTATTTGCATTGGAGGATACAGTCTGGACAACCATCCATGCTAATCCTACTAATGAAACAGACTTGGAGAAGATTGAAGCATTCACAATAGCTAAGACTTATTTGGAATTGGGAGAACAGAAATGACTTGGGCAGCGGTAGGAACCGGAGCAGCCACTGTAGCTGGGGGTCTGGTGAATAAGATGATGACCAAAGGAGGTAATACTGTTATTACCAATCCTGGTGATACCAGTCCTTTGGCGTTAATCTTAAAGAATATGCAGGCACAGAATGACCCTGCAGCTTTGGCTAAGATGGTAGGTGGAATCTTTCAAACCGGCATCCAGAAAGATATGCCAGGAATTCTTGGGAATGCTAATACGGCTGGAGTTCGCGGAGGAACAGCATCCACGACTAACTTGCAGCAGAATGATTTACTTGCTAATCTTACAGCTAATGCAACTGCTGCAATCAGTAAGGTTCAAGGAGATACAGCAACAGCTGCTGCGAACTACTCCGATCAAACTAAGACGCAAACAGTACAGCAAAGTTCTGGTGGTTGCTTTATCACTACAGCTATTTGTGAAGGTCTGGGATTAGGAGATGACTGCATTGAACTGCGAATCCTAAGAAAGTGGAGAGACGAAGTTCTTGCAAGTTCTGAAATGGGTAAGGTACTTATTGCTGAGTATTACAAGCAATCCCCTAAACTGTTGAAGAAGTTGGAAGGGCAAGTCGGTGGTGATTCTGGTGTGTTACTTACTCTTTACGATAACTACATTCTCCCAGCCTTGAATCAGATTAAACAAGGTAAGAATATGGAAGCCCTCGAAATCTACATCAACATGCTGCTAACTATTAACGAAGTGATTGGGGAATAAAATGGCCTTAGACGCATTTCAAACTGCAGCAATAGGAGTTGGCGCTAACGCAGGTGCTGCCTACCTAAACAATCAAGGAACCCAATCGGGTAACAATGCTATTACTGTCAAGGGTAAAACTGATGCACTTAAATCTATCCTTGATCAGATAATGCAAAGCACAACTGCTTCCGGAATGGCAACGATGGTAGGTAATACAAGTGCTGTAGGTAAGGCAGTTGTTCCAGATGCAGTACTGGGAACTACTGGCGCTCCGGTACAAACTCCAGAAGCTATCAAAGCTCTGCAGGATGATATGTCGGCGCGTCTGGGTAATGTAGCAACTGCCCTTCTTAACAACCAGCAGAACCTTGCAGCGGGTGTTGCTACTAAATACGCAGATGCTACTAAGACGCAGACTGTGGTTCAAAGTTCTGGTGGATGTTTCATCACTACCGCAATCTGTGAAGGTTTAGGACTTCCTGACGATTGTGAAGAGTTGCAAGTTCTTCGAGCTTGGAGAGATTCCTATCTGGTGAATACTGAAGATGGTAAAGAATCTGTGCAACTGTATTATGACGTAGCTCCAATACTGTTAGAACAGTTGCGGCTTAAACGAGTTGGTAAGGGGACGCTGGATTACATACGTGTGCAATACATAGTTCCCGCCGTCGCTGCAATCAAATCAGGTGAGGATGAGTTTGCAGTAACACTTTATGTGGAGATGCTGCGATACGTCATTGACGTTCTTGAATTAGTCTAAGGAGAAAGAATCATGGCAGGAATAGGAGATACCGCATTACTAGCTGCTATGAGTAATGCCAAAGATCAAACAACTAAGGCGCAGGAAGTTGCTACAAGCGGTCAAACTGCTGTTGCTAGTTTCACTGATAAGATAACTGCCCAATTTCCACAAGTGGTTGCAGGCATTCAGGACTCTATACAGCAGAGTTATACACAGCAAGTGAAGAAGGAGGCTGTAGCACAGCAGATTAATGATGTAGCTGGGACTAGTTTCATTGACCAACAGTTCCTAACAGCTGCTTCTCAATCTGCAGCTAATACTGCTTCTAATGTTATGGAAGCACAAGCAGCTGCTAAGGATACTTGGTTAACACACCCAATCAACCGTATTGTTCGTGAGTTAACTAATAACACGGAAGAGGCTTATACACAAAAGGCTGAGGAAAGCACTAAGCAGATGAACACCTTGCAAACCTCGCATGTAGCTTTCAACGCCTTGGTGGATGATGAGATTAAGAAGAAGCAGTCTCTCCTTCCTACAACTGATGCTGACTACCGAGCAAGTCAACTGCAACAGATGAAAGACTCCGTGACTGCTGCGCATTGGGCTACTACAATACAGGCAGCTCCTACAATTATGGCGGGTTATGAAGCATCTGCTAAACTTGCAGGTGAATCTGGGAATCAAGCTGTAATGAATGCTAACTTAGATTTAGCTATGCTTAGGAATGAAAGGGAGAAAGCAGCTCAAGGTCAGGATATGGAACTGCGTGCCTTATCCATTCAACGAGAGAACCTGACTATTGATAAGTTGAAGCAGGATGCAACGGTAATTAAGACAGTAACAGGTGCATTAGCTGCTGATGGTGGTATGGATAAAGCTACAGCAGAAGCAAAGTTCCTAGCTTTGCCGTTGGAAGATCAGAACAACTTAGTTCGTTGGGGCATTGGGGGTGAGAAGGGTGTAGCAATCAATTCTACTCGGGTTAAGTTCCTGACTCAAGGTGTCGGTGGTAATCCTAATAATCCCAATGTAAGTCAAGGTGAAATCTTTAGAGCTGATTCAGTTACTACAAGAGCTAGAAAACTTGCAGCAAGTACTACAAGTCCTGATGGTTCCTTTAACCAGACTTCGCTCGCTTCTGCTAAACTTGCGACTGACACGGGATTAACTATCAAGCAATTGGCTACAATGAAACCAGTGCAGTTACAGGCGTTGATTTCTAAGACTGCTGCGGATGAAGAAACTGCGGACTTGGCTACAGGTAAAGATAGTTTCGTACAGACCATCCAGCCTGGAACCATGATTAGTGCTAAACCTGAGTTAGTACCAGCAGGTACTGGGGTTATCTTTGCACCCGCAAAATCTTGGGATGATTCAGTAACCTTGGGTATGCAGCAAGTAGTTACTGGTAAGTGGACACCAAAGCAAGCTGTTGATAACTGGAGATCGCTGGCAACTAGCATTGCTGCAGCTTCGGATAAGGCTAGTAATAAGGTTGCAATGGGACTACCTCTTACGAGCCATGTCTATGCTACATTCAATGTACCAAGTTTGATTATGGGTGAGCCAGTTCCTACGCAGGTAGATTTGATGGATACGAACGCTACTAACATGGCGCTCATGTCCATTCAACGCGAGAGACCTGGTGCTAGCGGTAGACGTGGCGCACCATACACAGACCCAAGTCTATTCAATGTATTCAAGAAATAAATGAAAGGAAATAACTTCCATGCCAGATCAATTTGCAGTGAATGACCTTCCAGCAATAGCAGATGCTGCCAATCAATACCACATCCAAGCTAGTTCTGGAGCCGGTAGAGCTTGGGGAACTGCTGTTGCTGATTCTTTAATTGCTGTACCTACAGTAGCATTTGTAGGTCTGGCGAATACAGCAATCTCTGTGAGTAATATGTTCACGGATAACAAAACTGCTGAGTACGATGCCCATGATGTTATCAAAGGGTTGGATGCGGAAGCTGCTGGATTCTATACTGAACATCAAAGTTCAGTAGATGCTTGGGGTACAGTCGTTGGTGGTATCATTCCCGGCGGACTTGGTATCAAAGCATTGCGTCTGGCTGCTGCTGGTATGGATGTGGGTAAAGTTTCAGGCCTTCTTAATCTGAACAAAGGACTTCTTTCGTCCCGCGCTCTTATGGCAGAAGCTAACCAAACCGGTGATGCTGTTACTTCCTACCTCTCTTCCCAATTCTCAGCAGTGGTAGCTAAGGGAGTTGGAGCACAGGCATTGGATGCTTTGGCATTTGAGACTGCTGCAACCTTAACTCAGATTAAAGCACCTGCATATTCAGATGCTACTATGGGCGACCTTGCTCAGAATGTATTCTGGAATAGCATGATGGGTGGCGCTGTTGGCGGTGTGTTCTCAGGTGTTAAATCTGCTTATGTCTTAGGTGCTGCTAGAATCGAAGGTGAGAAAGCAACTGCTAGTGCCAGAGCTATCGGTACTGGTGGTGCTGGCAGTTCTGCTGACGTTCAGATTGTTCAACTTCAATCAGCAATTAAAGACCCTGAGCTTGCCACAAGTCAGACAATCCGCCGTGCGAACATTGATGCTAATACTACCATTCGCGGAGCTTTAAGCAGAACTATTGCTGGCATTACTGAGAATGGCGCAGAGGCTTTGAATGAAGGTGTAGTTGCTGGGATGATGAAAGCTAAACCAGGAAGTATTACTGCTAACATTGCAGGTCTGGAAAAGATTACCCTCCTTTCTACCGAAGTTGAAAGCAAGGCATTGCTTGCAGTAAAGAAGGAAGTAGCAATTCAGAAAGTAGTAGATGTAGGAACCGCTGCAAGTAAAGGTAATGTAACCAAGCTTATCACACAAGAGAATGCTGTTAAGTCTTTTGTGGACTTGCGTACTGGTGAAGTTGTGCATGACATGGAAGCTGTAACTGGTTTGCATCTTGGTAATATGCTTAAGGTTGGTGAAGAGATTAAACCAGCAATGGGTGGTTCAGCTGTAATGATTGGCAAGTCGCGGGTCAGTGCAGCTAATTCCTATTCTCCGGAAGTTCCAGTGGAGAACTTGCAAGCTAAACGTTATCTCCTTTCTACAGAACAAGTCAAACCAAGAACTGAACTGAATTCCCGTGATTATCCTGAGATTGAACATCACGTGCAGAACTGGAAAGGTTCTATCCTTGTGGACGGTGAAGAGTATCAATCTCCAGCAGCTTTGCGGGCTGATATGATGCAATGGAAGCGGGAAGATTTGGCATTGGCTGGAGGCACTAAGAAAGCTGAAGCTGCATTGAATGCTAAGTTTGAAGCCGGTAATCAAACTGATGGTTGGGATATTGCAGTTCCTTCTAAAGACATGCCAAAGTTCTTGGAACAACCAACTCATGCGGTGTTTCATTACTCCGCAGATTCCCAGAAGTTAGGACGCTTAGGTTTGGCAGAAGCTGAAGCCTACATTCAAGCTAAGGATGTAGCTGCACAGACTGCTAGAAATCAACTGCTTACTACTGTGGAACAGGACTTAGGCTTGTTGTCTGCTGAGGTACATACAGTGGATGACAACTTCCTTGTTAACTCCATGACTCAGAGCGGTAGGACTGGCGCTGAATCTGCGGGTGCTGGATTTGTTTCTGGGGCTAATGCAGCATTAGGAACTGCTAGTAACTACATGCAGAAGGTTGGCTCTTGGACAAGCAAAGCTATTTCTAAGATGCAGGATGGTTCTGGTGCTGCACTGATAAGTCACTGGAATGCAATCAAGGATGATGGAACTGGCATGGGAGTTAGAGCCATTCAGTTACGGAATAAACTGGCTCTGTCCGAAGCTCCTTACGCTATGATTACTGATGAAGTAAGAGCAGCTTATCAGAAGTTTCGTCCAGGTGAACCCTTTCCAGATCATGGATTGATTCGTCAGGATGCAGCTAAGTGGCTGTTGGATTCTGCGGAGAAGGGTAAAGCCAGTTCTCGTTCCTTCACAGATGTTTCTATCAAGGGAGACTTGCATATTGAAACAGATGCAGCAATGCACGACTTTCAAACAACTCAGAGTGAAATCAATTCAACAAGAAGGATGCACAGCTCTGCTATTGATAGCTCTATGGGATTCCAGAACGCTGCTAAGCCTTACTCCGCTGATGGATTCAAGCCAGTGTACAACGTGCCAGTAGATACGAATCGTTACTCGCACTTTGCAATCGTTGCACAGAAGGAAGGAGTTGGAGCAACAAGTCACAAGAGTATGCTGACTGCTAAGAGTGAAAGTGCGTTGCTGGAAAAGATAGCAGCTATTGAAGCTCACCCAGAAACAGCTGGTAAGTTTGATTTCCACTTCAAAGGTCAGTCAGCAGATTACTTCAAGATGAAAGGTGACTATGATTACGCACGAGGAATGAATGACAACGTCGTTGATTCTACTATGCGTCGTCGCGGTATGCTGGGTGAGCTTGAAGGTAACTTAGGTCTGAGCAAGAAGAATGTGGAAGAATACGTGCAAGACCACATTGAATGGAACAACCGCATGGATGCTAAATTGGTTCGTGATATGGTGGAAGCTAGATATGTTAAGAGCTTCCAGCAACTTTCTTTCCTTGGTGAGCAGCACGAACTTGCAGGTGGTTCTACTTTCGGTGGTGGTGCTAAGTGGTTTAATTCTGCGGTGGACAATCCTTACGCTGACATGATGAAGGTAGCTTTGAACATAAGCAATAAAGCTAACTACCCTTTGTGGAGTCTTGCTAATGAGTTCACTGAACGTACTGCTAGTTCTGCATTTGGAACTGTCAGCAAGCTGGGTGAAGCGATGTTCAATTCAGGTGGAAAGAATCTGGATAAGCACGTGGAAGGAATCAACAAGACTCTGGATGATATGGGGATTGGTAAGACTTATACCGCTGGTATGTATGCAATGCATGGGGATTTAATAGCTCAGCGTCCTTTGCTTCAAGCTAGTATTCAACGTGCTCAAAGTATCTTCTCCGGATTAACTCTCGGAACAGATGTAATGAATGCGTTTAACAATGCCATTGGTAACGTGATGCTTACAGGTGAGCTTCACTCTTTGGTTCAAGGAATGAAATCAAGTAATCCCGCAATTGCTGGTAAGCTGGCTGGCGTTACTATTCCTGGAACTACCGATTCACTGATGGCTCCAGCAAAGTTGATTGGTTCTTCGATTAGTCGTTACTGGAAAGGGGGTGATGTTTTTGATGAAGCTTCTAAGACTTGGGTTCATAAGACTGGGCAGGAGTTACTTCAGGAGTACGTTGACCATGGAATTGTTGCTGATGAAGTTCAACAGCTTCGTTCCTTGCAGGAAGGGTTTGCTTCCAATTTGAATCCTACCTTGCAGTACTTGTCAGAAATGACTGATAAGGGTTTGGATTTAGGTAGGAAGTTGAGTGGCAATAAGTTTGCGGAACGCTTCTCTCGCTTCCTTGCTGCTGATTCTGCAAGACAACTTACTGACCATGGACTTGCTCAAGGACTTCTTTCCAATGGAGCTGAGGCAAGCACTTACTGGGCAACTACCGCGAACCGAGCACAGGGAGTTATAATCTCAGCTCAAAGACCTGTAGCTTTCCAAGGGCCGATAGGTTCTGCAATTGGTTTGTTCATGTCGTACCAAGTTAATATGATGCAGCAGTTTGCTAGATATGCTGGTACTGGTCAGTTAGGTGCAGCAGGTGTGGCTATGGGAACTCAAGTAAGTCTTTATGGTTTGCAGGGACTTCCAGCTTTCAATGCAATCAATACTCATTTGATTGGTAATGCTGGTGGTAACTTAGATCACAAGGATATGTACAGTTCTATCAAGAGCGACATGGGTAATGAGGTTGGAGACTGGCTTCTTTATGGGGCAGGTTCAAATGCTTTAGGACTCTTCCACCCAGACTTGAAGTTCAACTTGTATTCGCGGGGCGACATAAATCCAAGACAGCTTACCGTCTTGCCTACTTCCATTGCTGAGACTCCAATCTATAAAGCGACGTTAGGTACTATGACTAACTTTGTGGACATGGTGCAGAATATGTCTGGCGGTGCGGGTGTTCGTGATTCATTGCTTCATGCGATGGAACATAATGGCCTTTCCCGTCCTATTAGTGGTCTTGCTGCTGTGCTTCAAGGTAAGGAGACTGATTCAAGTGGTAAGCTCCTTGCAGCTGTTGATAACTCTTTCCTTTCTATTGCTGTTAAATTGGCCGGAGGAAAAGAGTTGGATTCAGCTCAGGCTAATGATGCACTGTATCGCATGGGTGCTTATCAAGCTCATGATGCAGCAGCTAAGAAAGAGATAGCACAGGAGTTGAGAATAGCAGATGGGCATGGGGCTGATGAAGAACAGTTGGCTGGTTTCCAGCGAGGTTATGTTAAAGCTGGTGGCAAGCTGGATGGTTTCAATCAGTGGGCAATTAAGCAGTATCGCTTTGCTACCGTTCCTCAAGCTAACTTGTTTGCCAGACAGCAACAGAACTCCCAGAGCAGAAACATGCAAAGTATTATGGGTAGTCACTTGTTGGATGGATTGAACGAGGATGCAACTGTTGAGAATCTTGGAAGCTAAAAAGAAAGGAGTTAATTGTGGCAGAAGATTTTATGGCAAACCTTCTGTCCAAAGTGGCCTCTGAAGTTTCGGGGGTTGCTTCTGGCAGAGTTAATGATATAGTTCTATCAAGTCTAGAGGACAATAAGAACCTAACAAAACAGGATGATATTTATTCCAAGTTGTCAGGTGATACTATTAGAGGTTTGCGGGACAAGAACCCTAACGATGTAGCATTGAATGCCCAGCTTGCTCCTTACGAACATCGGGGAGATTTCAGAGATATTATTGGAGACGAAAAAAATCCCGCAAAAGCATTAGCCATTGCGGGAGGTATTTCTGCTGTGATTCCAATCTACCAATTAGGTAAGTTGGCTGCTAGACTAACTGGTAGTGATACGCTTAAAGGGATAGTGCAGACTGCGGAAGGGGATACCAATCCAGTTTCTGCACCAGACCTTAAGCAAATGTTACAGGGGTACATCGGTGTTTCTGAAGGACTTAAACAAGCTGCTACTAACTTGTTTAAGTGAACCTTGTGGGTAAAGAATCAGTCCATAAGTTAGATACATAGCAGAAGATACACCGTCATTAGCAAACCTAAAGGTTCCTATGACTGTTGGGTTAACAAATGCCCAATAGACATAGTAACTGGTATCAACTGACAGCATCATGTAGAATCCACATAACACGAACAAGTAGTACTCGTGGTCGCTTACCTTCCGCATTACCCAACCCGCTGTTAAATAAGTTGGTATAGCCATCGCAAAACTCACACCAATATCCCAATCTGGGACGTTAAAGAAACCCGCTCCCCAAATCAGAAACATGATACCAAGCAATAGACTTACTAACTTCCAAGGTTGTAACAAATCTTGGAAGTAATTAAGTTCTTCTTTCATTTCTATCTCCTTACATTTTCAATCAATAAATCAAAGTTTATAAATCTACCTTCTTCAATCACCTGTTTTCTTTTAATCAGGAATCCACCGGCATGTTCCATAATCTTATCTGCCATCTTTAAGCCAACTAAGATTTCAGCAAGTTGGCCTATCTTTTCCAAGTCCGGAGCAATACCAGAAGCCCACAGTTCTCGTGCGTTTAATGGCTTAACACTAGTTTCTAATACACTTAGAATCTTTGCAGCTACATCGGAGTTCTTTCCTTTACCATATTCTCCAAGAGCTTGAGGCATTCTTCCTTCGGCAAAGCAGAGTGTCGAGTTTGCAAGTACAATATCCTCTTCGTTAATTTCCGTTCGTAGTTCCAACGCTGAATAGAGTAGCGCCAACTTAACCATGTGAGTAAGACGACGACCCGCGTAGTTCTGAAAGCGCACATCATCAATTCCTTTCTGCTTCTGATAAATGTAATCAATCGCATACTCTGCCTCCTTAGTTAAAGTAGCTCTGCCTGAGATTGTACTTCTAACCGCCTTCAATCTTTCAATTAGAACCGCTTCTATATCCGAACTTGGTTCCTTCGGGAACGTAATTCTTCTTCCACTTGGGTCAGCGTGTATAAGTAATAACCTACTGAAAAACCCTTGTCCGATAATCTCCGGAGGGAAGGCGAGACAAAAGCCAGTCTGCGTATTTCCTCCCAGAATATTGACAACAGGTTCGTGGATATTGAATGAGGTGGAGTTCTTAAATCTGACGGGGTGTTCTTCTTTGCAATCCCAGAGTTCACCCAATGTAGATATGAATGAATAGTTTCCAAGTCCAATGAAGTTGTTGAACTCGTCTGCAGAAACAAATAATTCGTGTGGCTCTTCATCGGAATCTTCTGCTCCCCAAAGGGTATCGAAGTTCTTTCCCCCTGCATCAGCTTCTTTCCCATTTGCTTTATCTTCCTTTCCTTTCTGCCCATCCAATTCATGTCTACCTAAATCCATTAAGAACTTCTCATGACTGGTCTTTCCTTTAGCAATTAAATCATAACCACTCTTTCTAAGCAAGTCCTCAGCAATCTTAATGGCGGTACTCTTTCTGGTAGCTGGTTCTCCCATCAACATAGTATACATGTTGGGGAAGATAGTTCCATGCCCTAATGGAAAGTAATACTTCCTTCCTAGCAAGGCTGCTGTGATTGATAGAAAGCACCAGCGATGGTGGATGGTAGTGCTTTCAGTATCGTTCACGAAGGAGTTTAAGTAGAGGTCAATGATTCTACTTTCTTTAACCTCCTTTACTTCTTGGCTTCTTTCCATCGGGTACGACCTTTCTCAATATCGTTTGGTATCAGCATAGTTCTGGTGATACCATCCGACCCTTTAATAGGTACAGGTATCTCCATCATTTGGGACACCAATTGTACTACCTCTTCGTCATCAGGTCTATACATAAATAGAATAGAATCATGTATCTGTGCCTTGATTCTAATCCTACCAGTAAGTGCAAGTTCCTTCCAAACTCGTAGAAGCGCCATGTTGATGATGCACACGGATAGATTCTGCGGGACGTGAGCTACACAAGCATTGAGAGCTGACTTAGATTTATTCGGGTCAGAGAAGATGTAGCGAGTCCAACCAAGTTGTGATACCAAGCGAGAAGAAACAGCCACTGAATATTTGATTAAATTGTACCACTTACCTTTAACTACTGGGTAAGTTTTCTCATAGACAAGCAGTAGATGTTCACAGACACCCCGCAAACTCATGTAAGCTGGCAGTCCTAGAAGAGCCTTAGCTTGAATCACGTTATCTATTCCCATAGTTTCAAGCATTACACCTGCACCCATGTTGTAGTTCGCACCGTGATTCACTCGCTTAGCAAGTTGTCGCAAGGCATAATCTACCTCAGAATAAGGAACACCAAAGAACATTGAAGCGTTCAGTTTGTGGTAATCCAATTCGCTTTCAACAACTTCTATCAAACGAATATCCCCAGAAAGATAAGCGACACAGCGAGCTTCTGACTGTGCATAATCTATCTCAGCTAACAACCAACCTTCATCTGCTACGAACATTGTCTTGATGGTAATTGGAATGTTCTGCATATTACCACCACACCAGAAGGCACTTTCTCTTGAAGCTAGTCGTAAGGTATCTGTTCCAGCAACAGCGAAGCTGTACATGAATCTTCCATAGAGAAGTTCGGCATCCATGTAAGTTGAAAGTAACTTCTTCGCCTTACGGTAATCTGTAATCTTACCGGTGAACCAAGCATTCAATGGATGGCGACTTGCTACTTTGTCCATTGCTTTCACATCAGAACTTGTAACATCTGCGGAACCAAGGACACACCAAAGTTCTTTCACTTGCTTGGGACTCCCTGGATTGAAGTTAGGGTTATTAAGACTGGAACGAATATCTCCGAGACTTAACTCTAACTTCTCTTCTTCAATGATACTTATTCTATCCCTTTCAACCAAGTCAATCTTCATCCCTTCCATTGCCATATGCAAGCAAGGGAATACCATTGGGAATTCAATCATGTAATTGTTAATCACGTAGTCAGGAACTTCTGCCATTAGAGCCATGAAGGAGTTAGCAGTTGCCCATGTATCCTTAGCATTGTATCGGTAGTAGTCATGCAGGGAGGTGGAAGATTCAGCTTCATCCTTCCAATAGATGAATTCAGGTAAGGCGTAAGCTGTAATGAAGTCCAAGCTCTTAGGCATTTCTGAATACCAGCAATGGAACAAGTGCAAGGTATCGAACTTGTAGTTCACAGGAGGTAAGCCATAACGAAGGAAGTAAGTGCAGTCGTATGAACCATTCTGCATTATCTTTTCATTCGGTAAGTTATTAAACTTATTCACCCAATTGCACATGAAGTCATCAGTCATTGGTATGACTATTGAGTGGGTAGAACCATCCGGAAAGATTGCACAATATCCGACACAGGAAATAGCAAGGTTCTTTCTAACCGTTTCAATGTCCACGGCGATTGCTATTGATGACTTGAAGCGCTCGAATAAAGCTGGTAGGTTCTGCGGCTCTGCCACTTCCCATGAGAACTCGGACTGAGGATAAAGAGTTTCTGGTGCAAGTATCTTCTGCAAGTATCTCTTCGCCAAATGCTGCCCGTAAGGAACTGTGAACAGATGCTCAAGGTTATTCATTACGAGAAGCGGTATGTTCTTATTACCCAAGCGAAAGACTGAACCTGCGTACTTATCAAGGGTTGCTTTGTTGTTACCTGAGAACAATCCAACAACGAGATAGTTTGTTGTTATGATTGCATCAATCTTATTTCTATCCAATTGAATTAAGATTTCACTTCTTGTATCAGGTGTTGCAAAGATTGTTTTAAGAACTACGCCAGCAGGAAGCATTGCTTTCAGTGCTGGAAGGTAGCGTTGGTCGAGAGGCGTTCCTAGATGTAGTATGTTAATTTGATTCTCCTTTAAAAGTAAATTACCCCGCAACCTAGTATTAGTAAGTTGCGGGGTAGTTACTCTTTAGTTCTTTTTCT
>CAAGKR010487451.1_pt1 | contig 28218 bp, 25 predicted proteins | sample 2556971 | NCBI WGS metagenome assembly CAAGKR01 (sample SAMEA5207829, study PRJEB30636) | soil metagenome | biome: forest; feature: boreal; material: soil | place: USA | collected 2011-09 | depth 1 m | reverse complement strand
CGCGCCCCCGGCGCTGCCACCGCTCGCGCCCCCGGCGCTGCCACCGCTCGCGCTCGCGCTGCTCACGATAACGCAACGCTCGTTGTTCGGGCAGTCGCTGGAGATGTTGCAGGGCTTCACGCAATAACCGAGCGCGCAGGTGAGGCCGGGGGTCGACAGCTTGGCGCAATCGCTGGGGAGCGTGCACTGAGGCGTCGTCGGTTTGGACCCGCCTCCACAGCCCACCAGAGCCACACCTGACACCAAGATCCCAATAGAAATCGCCCCAAGCTTCATGTCGAACGTCCCCTTTTGGTGTTCAGCAGTATCACAGTGCTTCGTCGCTGGGACCCGAAAAATGGATCGCGAACGCCGTTGAGCACGCGCGACCGGGGTTGAGCACCGCGAGCTCGGAGACCGGGCCCAACTTGAGCACGGGGTGCTCAACGCCGCCGTCGACCGGGTCGGTCGGTGCCGGACAACCGCGCGCCGGAGCCGATTTCGCGCTCGCTTGGAGTTTTCGGGCGGTCCGTCCCGACCTGGCCCGCCGGTTGCTTTAGAGACCAGACGTCATGAACAACGGAATCGAAAACGGACTTCAGGAAAGGAACTCGGGAACCATGTCTTCACGCAAAAAGCTCTCGCTGGTCGCCTCGGTCGTGCTCTCTGGAATCGTCGCCTTCGGCAGCTTCGGCGCCGTCGCGTCGGCCTCGCCGCGCCGCGCGCCGGACGTTCGTGGCGAGACGATGCTCAGCGCCGCCGCCCCGCAGCTGGTGGTCGCGGGACCGGCCCGGCTGCTCCACGTGGACGTCGAGGGGGCACGGGGGGGCGTGAGCCTCTACAGCGTCGACTCTGCCAGCGGTGGCTCGGAGGCCTGCCGCGCCGGCGCCGCTTCGGCGAAGCGCGCCCTGCGCACGAACGCAACCAACGAGCTCGACCTCGACGTGGCGGCCGGCCAGACGGTCTGCCTCGTCGCCGACGGCGGATCGGTCGAGGTAGCCTGGCACGCGCAGCAGGTCGCGCCGCTGGCGGCGACGTTCGCGCTCGGGACCCTCCACCCGAGCAGCCGTTAACGACCAGAACGACGACCGGCGCTTGCGTGGCGACCCAGGCTCAATAGGGGTTAGGCCCTTCGCTTTCGCCGGGGAGCGCGGTATTTTCTGGCCCATGGCCGCACCGACCGTCGTCGATCCGAAGAAACGGGAAACGGGAAGCCTGTCGCTCCGTTATCACGTGGTCGTTCTCGGGCGGGATGGGGCCGTGCCCCGCCCCTTGCCGGCGTCGGGCGAGGTCCTCATCGGGCGCGACGAGGACGCGGATGTCCGGATCATCGATCCCCGGGCCTCGCGCCAGCACGCGCGCATCGTCATCGGCGACACGATCGAGGTCGAGGATCTGGGGAGCGCGAACGGAACCCGCCTCCACGACCAACCCCTGCCGGCCGGCACGCGCGTGCCGCTCCAGTCAGGCGATGTCATCGTCATCGGCAGCACGATGCTGGTCCTTCATCGTGGCGAGCCCGAGATGGACGCACGCCGGATCTGGGCGCACGGATATTTGGAGACCCGTCTCATCGAAGAGTGCGCGCGCGTGCAGAGCCGTGGCGCGCAGCTCGCTCTGGCGCGGATTCACATCCAGGGTCAAGAGTCGCCCATCTTGATGGAACGGATCATCACCGATCGGCTGCGCGACGGTGATCTGCTCGCGGCGTACGCCCCGAACGAGTACGAGGTGTTGCTCCTCGATTCGGGGGAGGCTGGGGCCCGCGCGCTCGCGGACGGAATCATCGCCGCGCTGGCGGCGCGGAAGATCTCCGCGAATCACGGAATCGCCTTCTGTCCGGCGGATGGCACGTCTCCGCAGGCGCTGCTGGGCCGGGCGGCGGAGCGGGTCCGTTCCGCCTCGGACCCGGAGGTCACGAGTCCCGGCGTGATCGTCGAGAACCCGGTCATGCGCGATCTTTATGCGCTGGCCCGGCGCGCGGCCGCCGGCAACAGCAGTGTGCTCATCCTCGGCGAGACCGGCGCCGGGAAGGAGGTCCTGGCCGAGACCGTTCACGCGGCCTCCCCGCGGGCGGGCAAACCATTCCTTCCGCTCAACTGCGCCGCGCTGACCGAGACGCTGGTCGAAAGCGAGCTATTCGGTTACGAGCGCGGCGCGTTCACGGGCGCCAACCAGCCCAAGGTTGGGCTCATCGAGGCGGCGGCGGGTGGCACCGTTTTTCTCGACGAGATCGGCGAGATGCCGCTCGCTGTTCAGGCCAAGCTTCTGCGCGCGCTCGAGACCCGCCAGGTGCTTCGGATCGGCGCCACCGCCGCGCGCGCCGTTGACGTTCGCTTCGTGGCCGCGACCAACCGCGATCTCGAAGAGGAGGTGGCGGAAAAACGATTCCGAGAGGACCTCTACTTCCGCCTCAACGTGATCACGCTGGAGATTCCGCCCCTGCGCGAGCGTCAGGAGGAGATCGAGATCTTGGCGCGGCTATTCTTGAAGAAACTGGCCGATTCTCAGGGCCGTCCGATTCCGGCGATTTCTAGCGATGCGCTCTCGCTCTTGCGGGCCTACGCCTGGCCGGGGAACATCCGCGAGCTGCGCAATGTGATCGAGCGTGCCTTTGTCCTCTGCACGGGCACCGAGCTGACGCCGGAGCATCTTCCGGTCGAGAAGATGCTTCGCGCTCGGCGGACGGCCGCCGAGCCGCCGAGCGGGCCCGTCGCCTCCGCCGCCATTTCGGCTCCCGGGCCGGGCGCGCCTCGCGGCCTCAAGGAGATCGAGAAACAGGCGATCGTCGACGCGCTCGAGCGCTGCCACCTCAACCAGACGCGGGCGGCGGAGCTGCTGGGGATGCCGCGGCGAACGTTCTGCAAACGAATGAAGGAGTACGACATTCCCCGCCCGCGAGCCTGACGCGTCACCGTGTCGTTGAAGCGGCCCCCGCCCCCGGGCCTGGCCTGCGGCATCTATCCCGGCCGGCGTGGCCGCTCATCAACCGCTTGCGGGTCGTGTTGTCTCACGCAGCGAAAGCCCGCGAAGATCTGGCGCCGCTCCGGGAGATCCCAGTTGCGGGTGGTGGCGCGCGCGACCGTGGAACGGGTCGCGAAGGATCCGCCCCGCAGTACCCGGAATTGTCTTCCGAAGAAGATCTCCGAGTACTCTTTGTACGGGAAGCTCTGGAACCCGGGATAGCCGTCGAACCAGCTGTCGGTCCACTCCCAGACGTCGCCGAGCATCTGCAAACACCCGTAGGCGCTGCGACCCGCCCAGCTCGCGCGGGCGGGCGTCGGTTCCAGATGTCGCTGGTCGAGGTTGGCGCGGCCCGGTTCCCACGCCTCGTCGCCCCAGGGATGGCGACGGGAACGGCCCTGGCCTGGATCCCATGCCGCCGCCTTTTCCCACTCGGCCTCCGACGGCAGCCGGCAGCCCCTCCAGCGGGCGTAGGCTTCGGCCTCGTACCAGGAGACGTGCACGACCGGGCAGTCGGGATGCAGCGGCAACTGGCGTCCGAACACAACCGCATCCCATCCGGTCGTCGAGGCTGCATTCCCCGCCGAGGTCGCGCGCCAGTGTGCCGGGGAGCGTGCGTCGGTCGCCTGCCGCCAGCTCCAACCCAGCTCGGACCAGTGCTCGCGGCGGGTGTAGCCGCCGCCCTCCATGAAGGCGAGGTACTGCCCGTTCGTCACCGGACAGCAGTCGATGTGGAAGTCTGGGAGGTCGACCCGGTGGGCGGGCCGCTCGTTGTCGTAGGCCCACAGTCGCTCGTCGGTTCCCATCACAAATGGGCCTCCCGGAACCAGCACGCTCTCCGTCGGCGGACGGGAGCCAACTGGCATCGCCGGCTCACCCACGAACGGCGGCCGGTAGTCCAGGTCCTCGCGGAGCGCGATGGCCTGGAGAATGGTTTCCTGATGTTGCGCCTCGTGCTGCGCGACCAGGTTGAACCCGAGCCCGTCTTCCCTCACCTTCTGCATCAGCGACGAGGTCGGCTTGCCGGGGGACGAGCGGAGGCGCGCCTCGACGCGCCTCCGGACGTCGAGAAGATGGTCGCGGATCGTCGCGACCGACGGGAGGGCCAGCTGATCACGGCGCGCGCGCGGCGTCGCCAGGGGATCGTAGACCGCGTCCTCTTCCTCGCGCGAGCTCGCTGGGTCGCTGTCGCGGAGCAGCCACAGCTCTTCGAAATGCGCGATGTGTCCCAGATCCCAGGCGATCGGGCTCATGAGCCGGCTGTGCTGCCGTTGCAGATCTTCGTCGGTGAGCGGCGCCAGCATCTCCAGCGTCCGTGCTCGGATCTCCGCGAGCAGAGCGGCCGCGGCGCGCGCGGCTCGGGGTCCTTGTGCCGCCCGAGCGGGCGCGGGCATCTTGCGGAACAAGAACAGGCCGAATTGACTCTCGTCGTCGCCGGACGTGTCGCCGCGGTACCCGTCGCGGTCCTGGTCGGACCAGACCAGACGAAGCCCGAACCGTTCGACGATTGCGCGCACGGCCGGCCGCCGAAACTTGTGACTGATCTCGGTCAGAATGCGCTCCCCACGCGCGATCCTGAATTCCCGCGCGATCGGCGGAATGCGAATCAGCAACTCGTGCCGGGCCTCCGCGTAGATCTCGATGCGCTCGCGGCCGGAGTCGTAGAACGCGACGTGGTCGATCGCACCCGGCGAAATGTCGGTCAGAAGCTCGCGATTCATCCGGGCGAACAGGTTTCGCGTAAACGCCGCGGTCACGCCGGCGGCGTCGTTGTAGGCGGCCTCGAGCGCTGCCGGCTTCTTGACGAGGTCGAGCCCGATCAGGAAATGATCGCCCGCCGACAAGATGCCCGCGACCGATTCGCAAAACTCCGGCGCCTCGCGCCAGCCGAGATTGCCCAGGCTCGATCCGAGAAAGGCCAGGGTCATGGGCGACGCTGCGGATAAGAGCGGGAGCGCGCGTTCGTAGCTCGCCGCTACACCTTCGACGGACAGCGACGGATACCGGCGGCAGAGTGCCGCGCAGGACCGTTCGAGGCCTTGCAGATCGACCTCCACCGGAACGTAGGAAGCCGGTCCGGCTGCGCACCAGGCGTCGAGAAGACGCTCGGTTTTCTGGGCCGCTCCCGACCCGAGCTCGACGAGCGCGCCGGGCCCCGTTACGTCGCGGATCGCGCGGGCGCCAGCCGCGAGCAGCCGATCCTCGGCGCGGGTGAGGTAGTACTCGGGCTGTGCAGTGATCCGATCGAAGAGCCCCGAGCCGGCGGTGTCGTACAGGTAACGCGCGTCGAGCCGGCGCGGACGGCCATCCAGGCCCGCCGCCACGGAGAGCGCAAAGGAGAGAGTCGACTGTTGCAGCGGGTCGACGTGTACGAGGAACCCGTTTCGATCGAGAGCCTTCCAGTCGGAAGGCGGCGCAAGTCGCACCGGCGCTCTCGGCGATCTCGACGTCATCATCCTGGAGAGAATACGCCGGGCGGCGCGGTTAGGGTTGGGCGCGGAGGCGCAACCCGCGCGGGACCACCCGGCGCTCGATGATCTCGAAGAGCCCCTGCACCAGCAGCGCCAGCAACGACGCGGGCACGGCTCCCTGCAGGATGAGGCCCACGTCGTCGAGCCGGATGCCGGTGAAGATCGGCTGGCCGAAACCGCCCGCGCCGATGAGCGCCCCCAGGGTCGCCGTGCCGACGTTGATCACGGCGGCGCTCTTGATCCCAGCCAGGATCAGGGGACTGGCAAGCGGTAGCTCGATCCGGCGAAGGATCGCGCTTCTCGGCAGGCCGAGCGCGTCGGCCGATTCGCGCAGCGAGGGCGGGATGTTGGTCAGGCCGGCGTGCGTGTTGCGGACGATCGGCAGCAAACTGTACAGAAAAAGCGCCACCACTGCCGGCAGCGCGCCGATCCCAAGCAGCGGGATCATGAACACCAGCAGCGCCAGCGAGGGGATCGTCTGGACGATCCCGACGGCGCCGAGCACCAGCTGTCCGGCGCGCGGACGGCGCGCGGCGAGGATGCCGAGCGGCACGGCCGCGCCGATCGCCGCGAAGAGCGAGAGCGCGACCAGCTCCAGGTGCTCCGCCGTGTGGCGCAGGATGGATTGAGCGACATTCGGTTGAGGCGGGCGGTGAACCGTCGGGCCCCAAGTCGCTCGCAGAAAATCTGCGGCGACCGTCGCTTCCGGGATGCGGTCGAGCTTGGCGCGCGCGTTCAGGGCCGCCATCGTCGCCGCGTCGATCCGTCCCGTGAGCCGGCCGAGCGCGCCCAGCGCATCGCCCGATCTCTGCGCGAGCTCGAGCCGGTACAGGAGCACGGCGTCGTATCGGGGAAACACCTGGAGATCGTCTGCGAGCACCCGCAAGCCGGTGCGGCTTATTTCGGGGTCGGTTGCGTAGAGATCCATGGCGTCGATCGCCCCAGCCCCGAGCCCGCGATAGCCGAGGTCGTGGTCCAGCCCCTTCACGTCGGTTTGGCGGAGCCCGTAGCGGTCGCGCAGCGCCGGCCAGCCGTCCCGCCGGCTCATGAACTCGTTGCTGAATCCGAAACGCAGCTCAGGATGGTCGCGCAGATCCGAGATGCGCTTCAATCCGAGCCGCGCGGCCAGCTCCTGCCGGACGCCGATCGCGTAGGTGTTGTTGAAACCGAGCGGCCCGATGAGGCCGATGCCATGGGCCGCGAGAGCCTGGGTCAGCCAGGCGCCACCGGGGTCCTTTGCGCCCGAAGCTCCCGCGAGAATCTCTTCGCCCAGGGTGCCGGTGTACTCTGGGTAGACGTCGATCTCGCCCCGCACCAAAGCGTCCCACACGAGTCGGGTCCCACCGAGGCCGGAACGGTGCTCGGCGTCCACACCCGCCGCGCGCGCCGCCTGGGTAGCGATTTCACCCAGGATGACCGACTCCGTGAAGGATTTGGAGCCGACGCGCAGCTGGCGCGCCGGCGGCGGCTCGGCCAGCGCAGCCCGCGCGCCAAGAAGCCCGATTAGGGCGGCTCCGGCAGCCAGCCGGAGGCGCTCCGCCGATGGTTTCATGGGTGCGCCTCGACCGCGCGGATGTCGAAGGTCCGCTGCGCATTGACGAAGCGGGTCACGAACGGATTGGCCGGACGCTGAACCAGATCCACGATCGAGCCTCGCTGCACGATCCGCCCCTCCTGCAGCAGCACGATGACCCGCCCGAAGAACGCAGCCTCGGCGAGATCGTGGGTCACCAGCACCACCGATTTGCCGAGCGCCTTGAAAATCGCGGCCAGATCGTCCTGCAGATCCGCGCGGACCAGCGGGTCCAGAGCGCCGAGCGGCTCGTCGAGAAACAGGAGCTCGGGGTCCAGCATCAGCGCGCGCATCAAAGCCACCCGCTGCTTCTGGCCTCCCGACATCTCGGCAGGGGTCCGTGTCAGTGTTGCCGTGGGGAGACGAACGAGGTTGCCGAGCTCCGCCAATCGCTGGTCTATTGTCGCGCGCGGCCAACCGAGGTGCCGAGCCATCAGGCAAACGTTCTCCGCGGCGGTCAGGTGCGGAAAGAGGCCACCGTCCTGGACCACGTACCCCATGCGCGTCCGCAGCTCGCGGATGTTGCCGGGGGTGATCGGAACGCCCCGGAAAAGCACCCGCCCCGCGTCGGGCGTGATCAAACCGAGCATCAGACGCAAGAGCGTGGTCTTGCCGCATCCGCTCGGACCGATGAGCACGGTCGTGCCGCCGGCGTCGACGTCCACCGTGGTCGGCGCCAGAGCCAAGACCTGGCCGTAATGCCTGCTGACCGAAACCAACCGGAGAATGGGCGATGTTTCGAGCATCGAGCTTTTCCGTGAGCTTACGTCAGTGCGTGGAGGCCGCATATTCGATTGCCGCCTCGATGACTGACGTTCTTTGCGCTAGCGTCGGGGTTCCATGACGGTGGCACCTGTGTACGAAGCGCGCCGGGAACAGATGTTCCCGCGACTCGCCGAGGCCCAGATCGCACGCGTCGTCGCGCTGGGCCAGCGACGCGCGGTGAAGGAAGGCGAGCTTCTGTTCGATCGTGGTCCGGGACGTGGCCCGTGATCGGCGCCGGTCCCGCGGGGCTGGCTACGGCGGTCTACGCGGCGTCGGAGGGGCTAGACGTGGTGGTCCGCTAGAGGCCGCTAGAGGGCGTCCGCTAGCGGAACGTCGACACCGGCGCGGTCGAAGGCCGGCCGGTCCGCCACGTTTTTCTGATGACGGGTGCGAGCCCCAACACCGGCTGGCTTGGTGGCTGCGTAGCCCTCGACGAAAAGGGCTTCGTCAAGACCGGTTTCGACATCGGTGCCGAGGAGCTCAAAGCGGCGCATTGGACGCTCCCGCGGCCGCCGCGGCTGCTCGAGACCAGCCTGCCCGGGGTATTCGCGGTGGGCGACGTCCGTTCGGGCAGCGTCAAGCGCGTCGCCTCCGCGGTCGGCGAGGGCTCGATCTGCGTGCAGCTCATCCACAAGGTGCTGCAGGAGCTATAGCGGCAACGATTCGATGAACAGGGCGTCGACGAAGCAAAATCCCCACCCTTCGCCCGGCTCGAGCGACCGGATCAGCGGGTGGTTGGTCTTGCGAAAGTGCTTGGTGGCGTGCTTGTTCTTGGAGTCGTCGCAGCAACCGACGTGACCGCAGGCCAGGCAGAGCCGGAGGTGAACCCAGCTGTCACCCATGGCGAGGCATTCCTCGCACCCCTTGCTGTGGGGACGCACGTGCGGCGCGATCGTGTCCAGGTGCGAACAGGTGTCTTGGGACATTCCCGCAGTTTGTCACGAGCCGCCGGCTTGTGCTCGCCGCTCCCGATGCGTAATCTCATTGAATGAGCGAAAGCGACAAGCGGAAGCAAAGTCTCTATTTTCCCGAAGAAATGCTGAAGGAGATTGGCGACGAAGCGACTCGTCAAGATCGTTCACTTTCGTGGATCGTCCAGAAGGCCTGGAAGGCGGCCCGCAAGGACATCAAGAGCATCCGATCGGTGAACGATCTGCCCGGCGGCGACGACGAAAAAAAGCCATAGTCGCACTCGGTCGCGACGTCCGGGATCTGCCGTCCGCGCGGTCTCGCCGTAACCCATCCGGAGGGCAGGCGTAGAACCGCCGAGACGCAACGCTGACAGGTCCGGTCGTTCGGGATCACCCGACATCGGCCCGGACGGCCAGTACCGACCAACGAGGAGATTCGCATGACCATCAAGGGAGCCAAGGGCGCAATGATCGCCGCCGCCGTAGCCGGACTTTTCACCACCGCCGCGCCGCTGCTGGCGTCCGCGAAAGACGCCGGCAAGGTCCACTGCCAGGGCGTGAACGCCTGCAAGGGCAAGGGCGCCTGCAAGGGGGCCGACAACTCCTGTAAGGGGCAGAACGGCTGCAAGGGGAAGGGCTGGATGGAGATGTCCGAGAAGAAGTGCACTTCCAAGGGCGGCACGGTCATGCCGGCCGAGTCGGACAAGAAGTAAAATCGCTGTGCCTGCGCCCCGTCGGTTTCGGCCGGCGGGGGGCCGAGGCACGCATGGCGGAAGAGTTTCCATATCTCGGGCACGGGATCGGGCTGCGGCCGCCGCACTACGCGGAGGTCGTTCAGAGCCTCCCGGGGGTCGACTGGTTCGAGGTCATCACCGAGAACTTCATGGTCGCGGGGGGGAACCCGCGACAGGTGCTGCGGCAGGTGCGGGCGCGTTATCCGATCGTCCTTCACGGCGTATCGCTGTCGATAGGCTCCGTCGATCCGATCGACGAGACGTATCTGACGGGGCTCGTGGCGCTGGCCGCCGAGACGGAGCCGGCCTGGATCTCCGACCACCTCTGCTGGTCGAGCTTCGGCGGCCACACCGGCCACGATCTGTGGCCGCTGCCCTTCACCGAAGAGGCGCTGGGGCACGTCGTCCGTCGGGTGGAAGCCGTCCAGGAGCGGTTGCGACGGCGGATCCTGATCGAGAACGTCTCCAGCTACGTAGAGTTTGCCCATTCGACGCTGCCCGAATGGGAGTTTCTGGCCGAGGTGGCGCGGCGGGCCGACTGCGGCTTGCTACTCGACGTGAACAACGTCTTCGTCAGCGCCCGCAACCACGGCTTCGATCCGGCGCAGTTCCTGGCGGCCCTCCCGCCGGGCCGGGTCAAACAGATTCATTTGGCGGGACATCGGGACGAGGGGACGCACCTGCTCGACACGCACGATCACCCGGTTTGCGAGGGTGTTTGGGGCCTTTATCGACAGGCGGTGCAGCGGTTCGGCGCTCTGTCGACCTTGATCGAGCGCGACGATCGCATCCCATCTCTCGCCGAGGTGATCGCGGAGTCCCGGCAGGCGGCGGCGATCGAGGCGGAGGTTCTGGCTCATGACCGGTGAGCGGCCGCGCGGTGCCGGCGCCGGCGTCGGATCTTCTGCGGCCGGCACTCCGCTCGCCGACCTCCAAAGCCAGCTCTACGATCTCATCACCGCCCCGGAAGGGGTCGCCAAGCGGCTCGAAGAGCTCAGTCGCGCGCCGCGCGATCTGGAGGCGATCGTCTGCTCGTCCGCGCAGCTTTCGGCCGTCGAGCGGGTCGACGTCTACGCCAACATGTACTTCTTCCGGATCCTCGACGTCCTCGCCGACGAGTACGCGAAGATCATGACCGTCATGGGCCGCGGGGCCTTCCACAACCTGGTCACCGATTACCTCCTCGCGTGCCGGCCTGCGCATCCGTCGCTGCGCGAGGTGGGCGCGCGCCTGCCGGCATACCTGGCGCGGCACCCGCTGGCCGAGAATCGACCCTGGCTGGCCGAGCTGGCGCAGCTCGAACGGCTGCGCCTGGAGCTCTTCGACGGGCCCGACGCCGAAACGCTCACCGTCGACCAGGTTCGCGCGCTGCCACCCGAGGCGCTGCCCGAGCTCGCCCTGCGGGCCATCCCGTGCCACGCGACGCTGCGCACGGAGCACGCGATTGCGGCGCTCTGGCGGGCGCTCGAAGACGGCAGCGCGGAGGAAGGCGACCCGCCGGACCACCCGCCGAAATCGGCCGAGACGATCCTGATCTGGCGACAGCACCTCACCGTCTTCCACCGCGTGCTCGATCCGGATGAAGGGGTCTGCCTGCCACACCTGCACGACGGCGCGACTTTTGCCACCATCTGCGACCAGGCGCTGGATGGAAGGGAACAGGAGGTGGCTGCGCACCGCGCGTTCGAGCTTTTCGCCCGTTGGCTAGCCGATGGCCTCCTGAGAGCGCCCCTTCGAGAGGTTACTACGGGCTCGCCACGGATTGCACAGACGCGGTGTTAGCCAGCTAGAAACATCGCGGCAATCTGTTCGAAATCGAAGGTCAGTAGACTCGCGCGATGAGCACGATCCATTTCATCGGCGGAGAAAAGGGAGGCGTCGGCAAGTCGGTGGTTGCCCGCCTTTGCGTCCAATACTGCATCGACCGCTCCATTCCGTTCGTGGCCGCCGACGCAGATGTCTCGCACGGGGCCCTGCTGCGGTTCTACGCCGACTACACCCGGCCGGTGGACCTATCCGAATACGAGAGCGCCGACGCGATTCTGGGCCTTGCGACCGAGGCGAATCGCAGGGTGCTGGTCGATTTGCCCGCTCAGAGCGATCGCTTCGTCGCCGCCTGGATAGCGGAGGCAGGGATCCTCGAGCTCGCGGCGGAGAGCGACGTGCGGGTGGTTTTCTGGCACGTGATCGACGATGGGAAGGACGCGTTGACCACGCTCGACCGATTGCTCGCGCGTTACGGGGATGCGGCCCGATACTGCATCGTGAAGAACTTGGGACGCGGCAAGGACTTCTCGCTCTTCGATCGTTCGCCGACGCGCGAGGCTGCCGCCCGGCTGGGGGCCGCGGTGGTCGAGCTGCCCGAGCTCTATGGCCCTGTCATGCAGAGGATCGATCGCCTCGACGCGAGCTTCTGGTCCGCCGCGAACGCGTTTCGGACCGGTCCCGACGCCTTCACCCGGATGGATCGGCATCGCGTCAAGGTGTGGCTCAATGCTGGTTTCGATCAGCTGGCGAGGCTAGGGGATCGGTTCTGATCGAGCTGCTCTGGACTTTCAGGCTGAAGGCGGCCGGCTCGTCGCGATGAAAACGGTGGTTGAAGACGTGTTTAAGCACAACCCGAAGTCAGACCAAACACGATCGATCCCGCCGGAGCTTTCGTGGTCGAGATGGATGACTTCGAAGGCGGAACCGATCGCCGCTCCCGCGCTGACGGTGTTAATGACGGCCAGCAGCGTCGCCTTGTCGTCTTCTCCCGCGTAAAGGGCCCGGCGCCAGCGATCGGACAGAGGGCCTCGAGCGTCACCGCCAAGGCGACGCGCTTCTTCTGTTGTTGGTACAGCGCCTCGGGGGTCGGTATCCCGTCGGCCAACGATGGTCGCGAGACGAGCAGCAGGCCGAGCAGCGTCGCCGCGAAGGTGCGCATGGATCAGCCGGTCGGAGGCGCGGGCTCGTTCCAGAGCCGGAAGCCGCCCTTGAAGGCGTTCATGTTGTTGCCTCGCCGCGCGCCTTCCGGGAGCCGATCGAGCTGTTTGACGTTGCCGCCGCCGAGGACCAGATCCTCCGCGGCAAGCGCCTCTTTGAGCCGAGCGACGACGTCGAAGACATGTCGCCGCCACTTCTTCTTGCCACAGCGTTCGAGCCCGCGAAGGCCGACGTAGTCCTCGTAGGTCCCCTTCTTGTACGGCAGGTGCGCGAGCTCCAGCGGGGCGATCACCCCGTCGACAACGAGCGCGCTGCCGAGCCCGGTCCCGAGACCCAAGAACAGCATGCTCCCCCCGCGGTAGCTGCCGAATGCCTGCATTGCCGCGTCGTTGATCAGCTTCACGGGGTGGCCGAAGGCGCGCTCGAAATTGCAGCGCATCCAGCCGCCACCGAGATGGGTCGGCTCGGCGGCGATTCGTCCGCGCACGACCGGCCCGGGAAATCCGATCGTGATTTGGTCGTAGGACCAGTCGGCGATGAGCGCCTTGACCGCGCTCACCATTTGCCCGGCCGTTAGCGTCGGTCGCGATGGAATCTGGCGCCGCGTTTTGTGTCCGGTCGCCAGCACCTTGACGTGCGTTCCGCCGACGTCGATGACGAGCGTGTTCACGGCAATCCCTTCATCGACATGCTAACCCGAGACCCAGCGGATCGTGCGACTCTACGCCAGCCGGAATCCCGCCGGTCACCGCTGCGGCCCTGATGCGGCCATTGGTCCACAGCGTTCGGTCCACCATGACACGGAAGAGGTGGTCGAGTTGCTGCTGTGCCTGCGGGCCTTCCAGGATCCCCAGCGCCAGCGCGATCGCCTCGATGGTGGCCAGGCGTTCCGGATTCGCGGCGTGGCGCAGGCGATAGCCCGAACGCGCGCCGGCCGGCAACGTTGCGCAGGGCAATCGGTCGAGGCCGGCAGTCCGTCGGCGCGCCTTCTTGGCCTGGCGCCAGGTCCCATCGGGGACGACCAGCACGATCGGGCGTTCGGAGGCGCGCCAATCAGCCAGCGGGCGCGCGTCCGCGTGCGGAAAGAGCAGCAGCGCCTGGGTACCGGGTGCGGCCCACGGCGGCGATGGGTCCGGTTGTGAGGTAGCGCCGCCTTCGATCACCACCGAGTTGGTGAGGCAGCGCGCGGCGAGCCGGCCGGTGTTGGTGGGTTTTTCCTGTTCCAGCTGGTGAAGGATCAGGACCAGCCGAGTCCGGGTCGGAAGCGGCTTTATCAGCCCGCAAATACACAGGGTGCGGTGCATGCGGCAGTCCGGGCATCGGTGCGCGGCGCTGTTCGTTCGACTCATGGCCGAGGACAGTACCGCGCAAGGGCGGCGGACTGTCCGTATACTGAGCGTCCGGTCGACGCGATGCTCAACCCCCTCAGCAGAGAAGTCTCGAAGCGGCGAACCTTCGCCATCATCTCGCACCCAGATGCCGGCAAGACCACCATGACCGAGAAGCTCTTGCTCTACGGCGGCGCCATTCACCTGGCCGGCTCGGTCAAGGGAGCCAAGAACGGGCGAAAGATCACCAGCGACTGGATGGAGTTGGAGCGCCAGCGCGGCATCTCGATCAGCACCAGCGTCCTGCAGTTCGAGTACGCCGGGTGCCGCATGAACCTGCTGGATACGCCGGGCCACAACGACTTTTCCGAGGACACCTACCGGACGCTGGCGGCGGCCGATTCGGCCGTCATGTTGATCGACAGCGTCAAAGGGGTCGAGCCGCAGACCATCAAGCTGTTTGCCGTGTGCCGGATGCGCGGGATCCCGATCGTCACCTTCATGAACAAGCTCGACCGCGTGGGCCGGCCGCCGCTGGAGCTGCTGGACGAGATCGAGCGCATCCTCGGCATCCCCTGTACGCCGCTCAACTGGCCGGTCGGCTCGGGGCAGAGCTTCGTCGGCGTGTACGACCGGACGCGCCGCGAGGTGCTCCGGTTCGAGCGCGTCCACTCGGGATCGAACCGCGCGCCGATGTCGACCTCGGCGGTGGACGATCCCGACATCCGGGCGGCGCTCGGCGCGCGGGCCTTCGACGAGCTGCAAGACGAGGTGGCGCTCCTGGAGGGGGCGACGCACGCCTTCGATCGCGAAGCGTTCCTGGCCGGGAGGCTGTCGCCCGTCTTCTTCGGCAGCGCGATGACCAACTTCGGGATCGAGCCGTTCTTGGACCAGTTCGTCGATCTCGCGCCGCCGCCGCGGGCGCGCGTAACCTCGACCGGCACCATCAAGCCCGACGCAAGCCCGTTCTCCGGATTCGTCTTCAAGATTCAGGCGAACATGGATCCGCGCCACCGCGACCGGATCGGGTTCGTGCGGGTCTGCTCGGGGAAGTTCGTGCGCGGTATGGAGGTCGAGCACGCGCGCACCGGGCGCCCGTTCGTGATGAGCCGGACCGTGCAGTTTCTGGGGCAGGAGCGGACGCAGGTCGATGAAGCCTACGCCGGCGACATCTTGGGCGTCTGGGACGGCGGCGCGCTGCGCATCGGCGACACGCTGGTCTCGGGCGCGCGGTTCGAGTTCGAAGGGGTACCGCGATTTTCTCCCGAGCACTTCGTGGTCGCGGCGCTAAAAGACCCGATGAAGCGCAAACAGCTCAAGACCGGGCTGGAACAGCTCTCGGAAGAAGGCGCCGTGCAGCTCTTCTTCGATCGCAATCGCCTTTCGCGCGATCCGATCCTCGGCGCGGTCGGCGTGCTGCAGTTCGAGGTGATCCAGCACCGGCTGCAGTCCGAGTACGGCGTCGCCGTCAATTTGACTGCGCTGCCGTACAAACACGCCCGCTGGGTGGAAGGCGGACCCTTCGATCCGAACCGGTTCGAGCGGCCGGGCCACACCACCTGCGTCCTCGACGTCGAAGATCGCCCACTCATCCTGTTCGACAGCGACTGGGCTTTGAACCAGGCCGTGCAAGACCACCCCAAGATCACCTTCATCGCCGCCGTCCAACCAGGGCGCAGCCACTCGCGCACGGCCGCGTAGCGGCGCCGAGCGGGGCCGCGACGGGCAGGTCGCCCGTGGGTGCTTCCGAGGTGCGACCGCTCGGCCCGGCGGCGAGCTATACCTCCGGCTGCAATTCGTCGTTCGTTCGGTCGCTCAAGGAGGATGGAGATGCAAGTCGGCATGATCGGGCTCGGGCGCATGGGCGCCAACATGGTCAGGCGCCTGATGCACGGCGGACACACCTGCGTAGTTCACGACGTTTCGGGCGACGCGGTCGCCACCATCGCGAAAGAGGGTGCCGTCGGCTCGACCTCGCTCGACGACTTTCTGAAGAAGCTGACCGCGCCCCGCGTGGTCTGGCTGATGGTCCCGGCGGCCGTCGTCGATGCCACCCTCGCCGAGCTCGTACCCCGACTCTCGCAGGGCGACGTGATCGTCGACGGTGGCAACTCCTACTACCGGGACGACATCGATCGTGCGAAACGGCTGGCGTCGGCCGGCCTGCACTATGTCGACTGCGGCACCAGCGGCGGCGTCCTGGGCCTCGAACGCGGTTACTGCCTCATGATCGGCGGCGAGGCGGAGATCGTCCACCACCTCGACCCCGTGTTCGCGACCCTCGCCCCTGGAAAAGGCGATCTGCCGAGGACGCCCGGGCGTGCGGGCCGGGGTACCGCCGAGGAGGGCTATCTCCACTGTGGCCCGAGCGGCGCGGGACACTTCGTCAAGATGGTCCACAACGGGATCGAATACGGTCTGATGGCGGCCTACGCGGAGGGGCTGAACATTCTGCGGCACGCGGGCGTCGGCAAGCAGGCCGAGGTGGCGGACGCCGAGACGACGCCGCTTCGAAATCCCGAGTACTACCAGTACGATCTGGCTCTCGGAGACATCGCCGAGGTCTGGCGCCGCGGGAGCGTCGTCGCGTCGTGGCTGCTGGATCTGACCGCCGCGGCCCTGGCCAGTGATACAGAGCTGAAGAAGTTCTCCGGTCGCGTGTCGGATTCGGGCGAGGGGCGCTGGACATTGGACGCGGCCATCGACGAGGGCGTGCCCGCGCACGTCCTGGCGGCCGCGCTCTTCGAGCGCTTCAGCTCGCGCGGCGAGGCCGGCTTCCAGGACCGCGTGCTCTCCGCGATGCGCTACGAATTTGGAGGGCACGTCGAGAAGGGCGCCCCCCCTCACAGATTGCCAGAGTAGCCAGCACGACGCCCGGACCCGAGCGCTGTCCAGCTCTGAAAATGATATTGACGCGAACAAGACTCATACGCGATCCGATAGCCTCCGCCACGTTCGCCAGCGATCGTGATGAATGAGCGCCAGCCAGATCGCGCTCTGCGCCACGCTGATGGTGGCGACCGGCGCGATCGGCGCGATCACCGGCGGCAACTCGCTCGTCAACGTGCCCCTCATGATCATGGTGGGGATGAGCCCGCGCCAGGCGATCGCCACGAACATGTTCGCCGTGACTTTCATGACCCTCTCCGCCACGGAGCGGTTCGCACGCGCCGGGATGTTGAAGAATCGGCTCCGGCTCCTGGTCCCTCTCGGCGCCATCACCCTTTTCACCTCGGCGCTGGGCGCGCTGATCGCCGTCAAGCTGCCGGAGCCCGTGGTCAAGGTCGTGGTCGGGGTGTCGATGGCGGCGCTGGTCGTCTTCATGGCGCTGCACCGGGGAGCGGCCCCGCCGGCGGCGACACCCGGCCGGCGGCTGGCCGGCTACCTCGGAACCACGCTGCTCGGGGTTTACGGCGGCTTCTTCTCGGGCGGCTACACCACGCTCATGACCGTCCTCTGCGTCCTCTGCTTCAGCCTGACGATGATGGAGTCGGTCGCGATCACCAAGCCGGTGAACCTGCTCTCCTGTGTCGCCGCTTCGCTGGTGTTCGCCGCCGGCGGCCTCGTCGATCTGCGGGTCGGCCTGCCGCTCGCCGGCGCGAACCTGCTGGGCGGCTGGCTCGGCGTGCACGTCGCGCTCAAGGGCGGCGATCGCTTCGTGCGTCTGCTGTTCCTGCTCACGGTCGCCGCGCTGGCGGCCAAGCTGCTGCTCTGGGACCTGCTGCTCCGGCGCTGACGGACGGGAACGCGGTGTCAGACCGCGGCGCGGCGCCGTCGACCGTCAGGCGGCGCGCATGGCGTAGACCTGCGGCGCATCCGGCGACGCCGGGTTGACCCGCAGCTCGCGCGACTTCGGATCGACGATCAGGTCCAGGCGCTCCAGGGGGATCTGCCCGATCAAGGCGGTCGATCCCGCCGGCGCGGCCAGCGCGTCGCAGAACATCCCGCGACCCAAGATGGAGATCTTCAGGCTGCCCACGATCGGCACGGACCGAGCCGGGTTGCGGGATCAGGCGAGCAGCGCCAGCAGATCGGCCTTGGTCAGCCCGGCGGCCGCGGCGCCGTCGCCGAGCGCGGCGTCCATCAGCGCGCGTTTGCTGTCCTGAAGGGCGAGGATCCGTTCCTCGACGGTGCCGGCGGCGACCAGACGGTAGACGAAGACCGGGCGGGTCTGGCCGATCCGGTGCGTGCGGTCCGCCGCCTGCGCTTCTACTGCCGGGTTCCACCAGGGGTCGCAGAGAAAGACGTGATCGGCGGCGGTCAGGTTGAGGCCGCTGCCACCCGCCTTCAGCGACACCAACATCACGGGCGGACCGTCCTTCGCCTGGAACCGCGAGACGACCTCCCCGCGATCGCGCGTGCTGCCGTCCAGGCGAGCGAACGGCAGCTCGGCGCGCGCCAGCGCCGGCTCGATCAGGTCGAGGAGGCTGGTCCACTGTGAAAACACCAGCGCCTTGTGATCCTCGGCGACCGCAGTATCGAGCGCCTCCAGGAGCGCCTCCACCTTCGACGACGTCTGCGCCGTCTGTCCGGGGACCAGCGCCGGGTGACAGGCGGCCTGGCGGAGGCGGAGCAACGCTTCCAGCGCCTTCATCACCCCTTTACCATCGTCGAGCAGCGCGAGGATGTCTTTCTGTGTCGCGGCACGAACCGCGTCGTAGATGGCGCGCTCCCCATCCCCCAGCTCCACCCGCAGCACGGCGTCGGTGCGCGGCGGCAGCTCGGGCGCGACGTCCTGCTTGAGGCGGCGCAGCAGGAACGGGCGCACCCGCAGCCGCAGCGCCGCGGCGGCGCCGGGCTGCCCGTCCGCGATCGGGCGCGCGTGGCGATCGGCGAAATCGGACCGTCCGCCCAGCAGGCCCCGATTCGCGAAGTGCATCAGACTCCAGAGCTCTTCCAGGCGGTTCTCGACCGGTGTGCCGGTGAGCGCCAACCGGAACGACGCCGGCAGCGCACACGCGGCGCGCGCGGTCTGGCTGTCGGGGTTCTTGATCGCCTGCGCCTCGTCGAGCACCACCGCGCGCCAAGCCTCGGCTGCGAGCCGTTTTTCGTCGAGGCGCAGGAGCGCGTAGCTGGTCAGCGTCACGTCGGCGTCGGGATCGAGCGCGCGGCCGGCGCCGTGATAGACGCAGACCTTCAGCGACGGGCGAAACCGCGCCAGCTCGGCGTGCCAGTTGAAGATCACGCTGGTCGGCGCGACCACCAGCGTTCGTCCTTCAAAGACGCACATCGCCTGAAGCGTTTTCCCGAGCCCCATGTCGTCGGCCAAGATGCCGCCCAGACCGGCGCTGCGTAGAAACGACAGCCAGCTCACTCCCTGGTGTTGGTACGCGCGAAGCGTCGCCGTGAGATCGGCCGGAAGCTGCGCCTCCGGGAGGCGTTCGAACCCGGCGAAGAGCGGCGCCAACCGATCGAGCCCGACCGGTGGCGGATGATCGAGCTCCGCGCAAAGCGACGCCAGCGCCGGCAGCGCGTGCCGCGCCAGATGCCCGTCGTCCTGCCGCGCGGCGAGCAGATCGGCGACCCGTTGCCCGTGCTTCTGCAACCAGCCGAGCGGCAACGAGGCCCACCCACCGTCGAGCAACGGAACGATCCCCAGCCCCTCTTGCCAGGCTCGCACCACCGTGGCGGCGTCGACGCTCGCGCCGGGCTTCCCGTCGTCTCGGCCCGACCCGGGCGCGCCGCCGACGGTGAACGTCAGATCGAAGCGCACCGCCTCGGTTCCGGCGGCGGCGTCGCCGTCGGTCACGAGGCGCAGGTGTGGCGCCAGCGTCGCCGCCGGCTTGACGACGCCGGCCGCGCCACCCGACAGATCGCCCCGCCAGCGTTTGAGCTTCTCGACGAAGCGTGGCGCGTCGGGCCCGCCGTAGCTGGTCCGGCGCCCCGGCAAGAGATCTAGCTCCGCGCGCAGGCGTTCCAGCGCCCGCCGCTCGGCCGGCGGGTCGCGCAGCGGCACCGGGCCGCGCAGATGGACGAGCTTGCCGCCATCGATCCGCGCGCAAGGGGGAGAGCCGTAGACCAGTGCCGGCAGCACGCTGAGCCCGCCGCCCGTCGCTGGATCGATCTGATCGAGCTGGAGAACGATCCGTGGCTCGAGATCGCGCACCACGGGCGGCAAACGCCGGCTGCGGACATCGATGACCGTTCGTCGCGCCAGGTCGGGGAGCACGACGGTCAAAAGCTCGCCGAGCTCCGACGCCACGAACACGCGCCGCAGCGGCAGATGTTGCAGCCAGACGCCCGTCAGCTCGGTCTCGCCGAGCCGGTGCAACGTGGTGCGCCCGTCGTCTTCGCAGAGCGCGACGCCCGGGGCCACCACCGCGCGCACCCGCGGGTCGGCGGTGATGGTCAGCCGGACCTCCGCGGCGCCCGCGCCGCCAGCCGCATCCACCAGCGTCGCGAGCGGCAGAATCCGCTCCTCGGAGATCGCCGCGGCAACGCCATCGACGCTCACGCACCGGGAACCTGCCAAGATCTGCATCAGCCCGTCGAGCTTCGTCGGCGACAGGACGCCCCGGCCGCCGCCGCCGCCGATCTCCAGGAGACCATCGGCGCGCAGGTCGGCCTCTTCGATCTGCAGGCTCGCGGCCTCCGACGGATTGGCCAGCCGCGCCCTCAGCGTGCCGTCGAGCGGCGTCTCCGCGCCGTCGGTCGTCACGAGAACGCGGGCAAAGCGCAACCCTTCACTCTCGCGCGCAAATCGATAGCCGACCCGCGCTCCGAGGGCGGCGCTCGGAGTCTTGGCCGCCACCTCGCCTTCCCCCTTCGGCTCGCCGAGCACGATCGCCGCCGCCGCGACGTGCTCGCACGGGCTGACCCGCGACGGGCAGTCGCACTCCCATTCGTTCTCCGTCGGGTAGAGGACCACTGTCGGTGGCACCACCCGCCCGGGCGCCCGAACGCGCAGCACGATCTCCTCCCCGCTCTGCGATTCGACAGCGACCGCGCCGGCCCGCGCCAGGCTCACCCCCTGAGACCAGAGCCCCGACTTGCACCGTTTTCGAATCGACGCGATCAGCGAATCGGTCGGCGAATGGGTCACGGGGCCATCATCCGCTCGACAATTGCAAAGAGCGCTGCCAGCCGAGCGCCACCCCGCCCGATCGCGAAGGGGTCGGCCACCTCGACGCCCATCCGCGCCGTGCAGTCCTCGACGGAGCCGGCGCGCGTGCCCAGGTAGGTGCTCGCCGCGGGGCGGAGATCGAGGCGCGCCGCCGGGAGCGCCACGCCTTCCTTTTTCAAGAGATCGAGGGGGTAACGCCCCCACGCGCAGATGAGGTCGTCGGGTCTCGCGAACGCCGCCCAGCGCGCGCTGAAGGATTCCCAGCTCTCGCCCGCCGCCAGACACTCGGGCGGGATTCGGATATGGCGCGAGGTTGCGGGCGCCAGCGGCCGGCGCGGCGCGATGATCGCTTCGAACGTTGCGCCGCTCCGCGCGCGATGCGCGACCCAGTGGACGATCTCGGCCGGGTGACCTCCGGGACGCCGCGCCGGCCAGGCGTTCGCCTCGCCATGCAGGCAGACGACGTCCTCGGCGCGCTCGCGCAGCAAGATCGACGTCGTCGGTCGCCGCGGGCGGCGCGCGCGGCGGATCGCGTGCCGCTGCCGCGCGCCGCGCACGTTCGTCGCGTAGTGAATCTGGGTGTCGATCATCGCTTCGAATGGCCGCAGCAGCCTGGCGAACCGATCCGGCGCCCCTTCGAGCGCGCCCAAGACCTGTGCGAGCGCCTCGACGGTGGCCACGCAATGATCGGCCGGCTCGCGCCGGATTCGGTAGCGGCTGGGTGCCGGCGGCGTGAACCGGAGCTGTGGCAACGCCGCCAGCGCGGTGTTGCGCTTGAGCAGCTTGCGCGCCTGCCACCACGTGCCGTCGACCACCACCAGCGTGATCGGGCCAGGGAGCTGCGCTTGGGCGAGATCGATCGCGCGCGGGCCTGGAAACAGCAGATAAACGGGACGGTGGGCACGGCCGCCCGGCGCGCCGCCGCCGGCTCCCGCGTCGTTCGCATCGCTGCCGGCGAGCGCGGCGCGGACGAGCCGATCGTCGTCGAAATCGACGCCCACGTGCAGCTCGGAGCCGGGGAGACACAGGTGCGCCAGCCGTGCCGTCCCGATCGGGACGTGCCGTTCGCGCGGGTGCTGGAGCAGGATCACCCGCGTTCGGGTAGGCAGCGACACCAGATGCGCGCAGTAGCAGACAGACGCGGGTCGCCGGCACCGCCCGCAGATCGCGCGGTGGGAAGCAGCTTCGGGAATCACGTCGCGGAGGTTAGCAGCTCGATCCAACAGTTGATCGCGGCGCGGCAAATCAGCGCATCGGACGCGAGGATTTGCCGCGGGCGGCGCCGGGGCGGATGCGGGTGGGATCGCGGGGCGGCTTGGCGCTCCCTTCCAGGGCCGCGCGCAGTTGCCGTGCCAGCGCAGCGCCCTGGCCCGACGATTTGTCGCCGAGCGCCAAGATGGCGTTCGAGAGCGCCGCGCGCACATCGGGGTGGCGAGCGTTTCTGCAAGCGTTCTCCAGCCACGAGGCGCCCCGATGCGCCGTGCTGAAGCCGATCGTCACCGCGCGCAACGTCTTCGGCAGCGCGAGAAGCAACCGCCGGCGCGCGTCGGAACGCTCCGCGGCGCGCGGGGCATCGGCGACCGCCGCGATCGCCTGCGAGAGGTAGTCGAGGAGCAGCATCGGATCGTCGAGCGCGGCCAGCGCCTGCCGGTCGGCGAAGACTTCGACCACCACGCCGGCGGCACCGAAGCCAACCTCGCGGTCCTGGATCGCCAGCCAGTCGCGCGCCCGCGCCACGAGCGCGCCCGCACCTCCTGCGCGCGCGAACGATCCCAGCGCATCCAGCGTCCCCAGCCGCACGGGTATCCTCTCGTCTCCGGCCAACGCCGCAAGCGCGATCCAGGCCGACCCGGCTTCCCGATCGGCTCGTAGCCGGCCGACCCAACCAAACGCGGCAGCGATGGGCAAAAACACCTGAGGCGTGTCGGGCGCGGCGTCGTTCGCGCCGAGCTGCTCCAGGAGACCTGATACCGCTTCTGGCCGGGTCGCCATCTCCGCACCGAAAGCCGCCGCCAATCGCAGGTTCGGCCGGGTTCCGTGGCCGCCGTGACGGCAAAGGAGATTCTCGAGCGGCCCCGTCCTGCCGGCGAGCGCGGTCGCCAACGCCGCCCGAAGGGCGTCGCTGCGCAGACCAACGTTGGAGGGGGCGGGAGACATTCGGGGGGATCATAGCGCCCCGGACGCCGACAAATCTGGCGGCCACGAGCTTGGAGACGTCTCGCCGTGCTTGACGGATCCTGCGCGCGACTGTTTCATGCCTGTCGATGTCGAGAGCGCCGGCACCTGAGCGAAGAGGGGGGTCACGCCTGCTGCGGCTCGCGATCGTGGTGGCTGTCAGCCTGCGCGCGATCGCCGCCGCGGCGGTCGATGTGGGGGGGCCCGGAGATTCGGCCAGCCGGCCCCAGCTCGTCGAAGAGGCGCGCGCCGCTCACAAGGCCGGCGATCACGTCAAGGCGGCCATTCTCTTGCGACGCGCGAACGACCTGGAGACGAGCCCTTCGCTGGAATGTGCCCTGGCGCTGGAGCAGGAAGATGCCCGCGCTCTGGCCGACAGCTACGCGAGCGCCCGGAAGTGTGCGCGCGACGCCACGGCCGATCGGAAGCTCGCCGATCGCGACCGTATTCTGCGCGAGTGCCAGGAACTGGAGCTGCGTCTCGTCCCTCGGCTCGGATATCTCGTGGTAGAGGTGACGGGCAGACCGGAGGGGGTCGACATCTCGGTTGTGGGACAGAGCACCGGGAAGGTTGAGCTGGGGGTTCCCTACGTCGTCACGCCTGGCTCCGTGGCGGTCAGAGCCCAGGCGCCCGGGCGCATCGTTCATTCGGAGAACGTCGAGGTGGCGGCCGGCCAGACCAAGCTCTTGAAGCTCGACCTCGCCCCCATGCCCGAAGGATCGGCTGCGCTGACGCCGGCGCAGAAGAACGAGATCCGGGCGCACTATCAGCGCGCTTCGCGAGACTACGACCTCGGCAAGTTCTTGGACGCGATCGGCGAGTACCAGGTGATCTACGAGATCGACGGCGATCCGGTGATGCTCTACAACCTCGCGCAGGCCTATCGTTTGGCCGCTGAGCCGCAGAAGGCGGTGCAATTCTATCACCGTTACCTGCAGCGATCCCCCGACGCGAAAAACCGGGAAGCCGTGGAGCAGAAGATCGCGGATCTCGAAAAACTCTTAACCCAGCGCCCAACAGGGACGCCGTGATCGTCCTCGTCACCGGTGCCACCTCGGGGCTCGGCGCCTCGATTGCCCGCCGCTTCGCCCAGGGTGGCCACCGTATCATCGCCGCGGGACGCCGCTCCGAAAGACTCGCCGCCCTCAAGGGCGAGCTCGGCGACGCGGTCGCGCTGACGCTGCCGCTCGACGTGCGAGACCGCGCCGCGGTCGAGCGCGCGATCGCCGGGTTGCCGCCGGATCTCGCTGCCATCGATCTGCTGATCAACAACGCCGGGCTCGCGCGGGGGCTCGAACCGGCTCAGCGGGCCTCGCTCGACGACTGGAACGAGATGGTCGACACCAACGTCAAGGGGTTGATGGCGATGACCTGGGCGGTGCTTCCGGGGATGGTGGCGCGCGATCGCGGGCACGTCGTCAACCTGGGATCGACGGCGGGCCACTGGCCCTATCCCGGCTCGAACGTTTACGGCGCGACGAAGGCGTTCGTGCATCAGTTCTCGCTCAACCTGCGAGCCGATCTTCTGGGAACGAAGGTGCGGGTGACGGTCATCGACCCGGGAATGGTAGGCGGCTCGGAGTTCTCGACGGTACGCTTTCACGGCGACGGCGCGCGCGCGGCGAAGGTCTACGAAGGGACGGAGCCTCTCCTGCCGGAGGACATCGCGGAAACGGTGCTCTGGGTCGCCACACGGCCGGCGCGGGTCAACGTCAACGCGATCGAGCTGATGCCGGTGGGGCAGGCGTTCGCCGGGCTGGCGGTGTCGCGGCGGTGAAGGCGCGCGCCGTCGGGAGGCATCGAAGGGGGCGGACCGTCAACTCCCGTCAACCCCCAAAATGGGCCCGGAGCGTCTTTTCCATCCGGACCACGGGAACCGAGACGCCGGCCGCGATCAACCGTTCCGGTCCGGGGCCGGGGCGAAAGCCGGCGCGCAGGTAGAACGGGACGGCGTTCAATGACATCGCGCCGTGCAAACGGGTGAGACCCCGTCGCCACGCGCGCTGCTCGACGTCGGCCAGCAAGGCGCTTCCGACGCCGCGCTGTTGGAAATCCGCGTCGACGAAAAGAGCCCTCAGGCGATCGGTTTGCGGATCGAGCTGGGCGACGCCGATCAAACGCTCCACCTCCACGGCGGCAACGGTGTCGAACGGCCCGAGCGCCTCGACGAACAGGTTCTGCGCGTAGCTCGCGAAGACGGCAGCGCGCTGGATCGGATCGTAGTGGTCCCGACAGCCGTGATCGACCGAGCGGCGAATCATACGCAGGATGTCCGGCACGTCCTCGAAGCAGATCGCTCGCACGCCGAGGGAAAGGGGACGTTTTGCCGCCGAGTCGTTCCGCACGCCGTTGAGTCTGACACCCCTACGCCCATGTCGCAGTCCTGCTGACCAAAGACGGCATTTTCGTCGACGAATCGTAACCACGAGCGGCTTCGTCGAAACACAAATTCCGTGAATTAGGCATATAATACCCCGCTCCGAGCCGTCAGATGTTCCTGGAAGTCGAGTCGCTGCTTGCGCCGGTCCGCGCGATCCGGTTGTCGTCGCGGTCAGTCCAGCCGTATCTTTGGGTCGCCGGGAGGTCGAGCGCCTAGTGGGCTCCGGGCGGCCGGTTCCGGATTCCGTTCCAGCCGCGCTTCGGCGTGGCGCCATCATCGGGCGTTACGTCGTCCTCGGTCTCGTGGGACGCGGCGGAATGGGGGAAGTGTACGCCGCGTACGATCCGGAGCTCGAACGCAAAGTCGCGGTCAAGCTCCTGCGCGTCAAGCCCGGCAATGGCGTGACGCTCAGCGAAGGGCGCCAGCGAACGCTGCGGGAGGCGCAGGCCATAGCCCGGCTGTCGCACCCGAACGTCGTCGTGGTCTACGACGTCGGCACCTTCGAGGACAAGGTCTTCATCGCCATGGAGTTCGTCGAGGGGAACACCCTCACCTTCTGGCTGGAGGCCAGGCCGCGGACCTGGCATGAGATCCTGAAGGTGTTCCTGGCCGCGGGCCGCGGGCTGGCGGCAGCGCACGAAAAGGGGCTCGTGCACCGCGACTTCAAGCCCGACAACGTCATGGTCGGACGCGACAATCAGGTTCGCGTGATGGACTTCGGGCTGGCTCGGCAGACGAACGACAAGCCTCCGGCAGCCCGAACGCGGCCCGAGCCCATTCCCATCACCATATTGAGCTCGCCACCTGACGACGACGGCGAGACGGTGGTGCTGAACGCCGATATCGGCGCGGCGCCGACACAAGCTTTTGAGCCGCTATCGCCTGTGCCCGACGTGCGCCTGACCCGCACCGGCGCGATGATGGGGACGCCAATGTACATGGCGCCCGAGCAGTTCCGCGGGCTGCCGACCGACGCGCGCAGCGATCAGTTCAGCTTCTGCATCTCCCTTTACAACGCGCTCTACGGAGAGCGCCCGTTCGAGGGCGAAGGGCTCAACGCGCTCGCGAGCAGCGTCGTCCGGGGCGACGTCCGCAACGCGCCTGCGCGCTCGCGCGTGCCGCCGTGGCTACGGAAGATCCTGCTACGCGGGTTGCGATCGAGAGCCGACGAGCGCTGGGCGTCGATGGAAGATCTCATCGACGCGCTCGGAAAGAACCCGACCGCCAAGCGCCGCAAATGGGCGCTCGCGAGCGCCGCCGCGGTGCTCGTCACCGCGCTCGTGGTGGGCGCTCGCCCGCTGCTGACCCAGAATAGCCGGGTCTGCGTCGGCGGGCCCGACAAGCTCGCGGGCATCTGGGATCTGCCCGGGCCCGACGGCGCGGAGCCGCCCCGCCACGCGCAGATTCACCAGGCGTTCCTAGAGACCGGCAAGAGCTACGCCCCCGACGTCTTCGCGACCGTGAGCGCGGCCTTGACCGGCTACGCGCAACGCTGGGCCGACATGTACAAGGAGACCTGCGAGGCGACCCAGGTCCGCGGCGAGCAGTCGGCGGAGGTGCTCGACCTGCGCATGTCCTGCTTGCAAGAGCGCCGGGACGGCCTGCGCGCGCTCACGAACGTCTTCAGCCAGGCGACCGGCGAGGTCGTCGAGAACGCGGTGAACGCTACCAACGCGCTCGGCACTTTCGATCGCTGCGCGAACGTTCCTCTGTTGCGCGCCGTTATCAAGCCTCCGGAGGATCCGGCCACGAGGGCCAAGGTGAACGAGTTGCGCATCCGCATGGCGGATCTAAAGGCGCGTTTCGACGCCGGACGATGGAAGGAGACGTTGAAGGAAGCGCCGCCGCTCGTGGCCGCGGCACAGGTGCTCGGTTACCAACCGCTGCTGGCGGAGATCCTTATGCTCCAGGGGAATATGATGGTGAGCGCAGGCGATCCTGCGGCAGCGGAGAGAACCATCGTCAAGGCGTATTGGCGTGCGGACGCGTCACGGCACGACGAGGTTCGTGCCGAGGCCGCAGCGATACTGGTCTTTGTCGTCGGATTCCAAGAGGGACACTTTGAGGAGGCCGATCGGTGGGCGACAGCGGCCCAATCGGTGCTCGAGCGGCTCGGTGGACACGAAATCCTGAAAGCGTGGTTGCTCAACGACCTCGGTTGCGTCTACGCTCTGCAGGCGCGCAAGGAGGCGGTCCAGCTCATGAAAGAGAGCCTGGCGCTCAAGGAGAAGGCCCTCGGACCCGAGCACCCGGATGTCGGAGTCTCCGAAGGAAACTTGGGCCTCGCGTTGAGAGAGCTGGGCCGCAACGACGAAGCCCTCGTTCACGTTGATCGGGCGATCGCCTTGCGGGGGAGAGCCCTCGGTCTCGGTCACCCGGCCCTCGGCACCGATCTCAGCAACCGGGGTGAAATCCTGAACGAGCTGGGGCGTTATGAGGAGGCGCGCCAGTCGTTCGAAAGCGCACGCGTCGTGTTTGAACGGGAGCTCGGGCCCGATAACCTGAACCTGGGCTACGCCCTGACCGGCATCGGTCTCGGTCATCTCGCCGAAGGGAAACCCATCAGCGCGCTTATACCCCTCGAACGAGCGTTCAAAATCCGCGCGGCTCAGGAGACCGAACCCTCCAGAAGGGCCGAAACCAGCTTCGCCCTGGCGCGCGCCCTCTGGGCGGCCAACCGCGATCATACCCGCGCGGTCGCCCTCGCCGAGAAGGCGAGGGCGGACTACACCAAGACCACAGCGAAAGCGAAGCTGGCCGAGGTCGATCGCTGGCTGGCCGCGCCCGGCTCCAGATAGCCGCGGTACTCTGACCTTCAGACGGCGAGCAGGCGCGCGCTGTGGTTACTTTGGAAGATTCCGCCTCCCGCCGCCCTGATCCCTGTCCTTACTTTCAACCCGGAACGGGTGTGGTTCGGCGTGCCCATTCCCGCCGCCCTGATCCCTGTCCT
>CAAGKR010525885.1_pt1 | contig 28236 bp, 39 predicted proteins | sample 2556971 | NCBI WGS metagenome assembly CAAGKR01 (sample SAMEA5207829, study PRJEB30636) | soil metagenome | biome: forest; feature: boreal; material: soil | place: USA | collected 2011-09 | depth 1 m | reverse complement strand
AGCAGCCCGGATCGTGTACGGGTTTCCATGTCCCCAAACGAGCGATTTGGGAGTTTCCAAGTAAGGCAACGGGCACAGGTTTGCCCCGGCCCAGGTGGCTGAGAAGGAGGATCCCGATGGCCGGAACCCGTGGTCCGGTGCCGAAGCGCTCGAGCGAGCGCCGACGTCGCAACGCGGAATCGAAGGTCGAGCAGGTGCCGGCGATCGTCGAGACCGTCACAGTGCCGCCGGCGAATCCGGCGTGGCACGCGATTGCGCTCGGCTGGTACGAGTCATTGCAGACGTCTGGCCAGTCGCTCTATTACGAGCCGTCGGATTGGTGGGCGGCGCAGTTCATCGCTGAGGCGATGTCGCGGAACCTCAAGCAGCGGCAGAAGTTCTCGGCGGTGCTGTTCGCCGGCGTCATGTCGGGGATGAGCGATCTCCTGACGACCGAAGCTGCGCGCCGGCGCGTCCGCATGGAGATCGAGCGCGACCAGGGCGAGCAGCAGCCGGCGGGCGTCACCGCGATCGCCGACTACCGCAAGAGGGTCGGTGGCTAACTCACGGACGCCGGCGAAGACACCCGCTAAGCCAAAGCCGCGCGCTAAGCCGAAGCCCGCACCTCTTCCCGGCGTTGCGATCGGCCCCACATGGCAGCGCAACGCGCGCGGCAAATGGCTGCTCCCTGAGCGCACGCTCGGCTGGCAGATCCTCGGCTGGACGGCTGAGTACCTCCGTCAGCCTGACGGGCCAGACGCCGGCAAGCCGTGGCGCTACACCGACGAGCAGGCGCGATTCTTGCTTTGGTGGTTCGCGCTCGACGCGCACGGCAGGTTCGTCTACCGCTACGGGATGCTCCGCCGCGTCAAGGGCTGGGGCAAAGACCCCGTTGGTGCGACGCTCTGCGCGGTCGAGTTCGTCGGCCCGTGCCGGTTCGCCGGCTGGGACGCTGACGGCGAACCCATAGCCGCGCCGCACCCGGCCGCCTGGGTTCTCACCGCGGCCGTCGCGAAGGATCAGACGCGGAACACCATGACGCTCTTTCCTGGGCTGCTCTCCGACGCGGTCATCAACGAGTACGCGATCGACCTCGGCAAGGAACTCATCTACGCGAACCAAGGCCGCTGCCGGCTCGAGTCGGTTACGTCGAGCCCGCGCGCGCTCGAGGGCCCGCGCCCGACCTTCACGCTCAAGAACGAGACGCAGCATTGGCTCAAGAACAACGACGGTCACGCGATGGCCGAGGTCATCAACCGCAACTCGACGAAGTCCCGTGACGGCGCGTCGCGCGCGCTCGCCATCAGCAACGCGCACGAGCCCGGAGAAGACTCCGACGCTGAGCACGACTTCGAGGCTTGGCAAGCGATCGAGCAGGGCAAGTCGCGCTCCACGGGATTTCTGTACGACTCGCTCGAGGCCCCGCCCGACATCGAGCTCGCCGACGAACTGCAACTTCGCGCTGGCCTCCGTGCTGCGCGTGGCGACTCGGTCTGGCTCGACGAGGACCGCCACGTTGAGGAGATCTACGACCCGCGCAACAGCGTGTCGACGTCGCGCCGGTTCTATCTGAATCAGATGGTTGCGGCCGAAGACGCGTGGATCGCGCCGCACGAGATCGACCAGCTCGAGGACGAGACGGTCGAGGAGATCGCTGACGGCGAAGAGGGCACGCTCGGCTTCGACGGGTCGAAGACCGACGACCACTGCGTCCTGATCTTCTGCAGGCTCTCTGACGGCAAGGTGTTCACGCTCGGAGCGTGGGATCCAGCGGAGCACAACGGCGAGGCGCCACGCGAGTTGATTGATGCGGCCGTGCTCACGGCTGTCGAGCGGTATGACGTCGTCGCGTTCTTCTCTGACCTCCACCCGTGGGAGTCGTACGTCGACAAATGGGCTGAGGATTTCGGGAAGAAACTCGAGGTGAAGGCCACCGCGCGGCACGCGATCGCGTGGGACATGCGCGGCCGGATCAAAGAGTTCACGATCGAGGTCGAGCGCCTGCACGACGAGATCGTTGAGAAAACCTTCAGGCATGACGGCAACAAGCGCATGCTTCAGCACTTCCACAACGCGCGCCGCCGACCGAACGCCTGGGGCGTCTCGATCGGCAAAGAACATCGCGAATCAGCGCGCAAGGTCGACTCGGTCCCGGCCGTGACGCTCGCGCGCACAGCGCGGCGGCTCGTGCTCGCAAACCCGAAGCGCCGGCGGAAGAAGACCGGTAAAGCCGTGTTCCTCTAGGAGGCGCTCCCTGTGCTGACCCCCGACCAGGCAGTCGCGCAAGCGCGCATCCTGAAGCAATACCAGGATGCCGAACGGCGGCAGCTCGACGTGGTGCGCCGCTACTGGAAGGGTCGGCAAAAGCTGCTCGCCGTGATTCCTTCGTCTGCGCCTCGCGAGGTCAAGACGATGGCTCGGATCGCGCGCGTCAACATCTGCCCAATCGTCATCGACTCGCTTGCTCAGTCGACGTTCGTCGATGCGTTCCGAGCGAAAAACGGCGACGCGAGCAACGACGGCGAACTCCACCACGGGGATGCGTGGGACGTCTGGCAGCAAAACAAGATGGACGCCCGCCAGACAGGTATCCATCGCGCCGCCTTCGCCTACGGCACCGCGTACGCGGTCGTGCTTCCCGGCGACCCGGTCCCGGTGATCCGCGGCGCGTCGCCGCGCGCGCTCACGGCGCTTTACGGCGAGGATCCAGACTGGCCGACCTTCGCGCTCGAGCGATTCGGCTACGGCACATGGCGGCTCTACGACGAGACCGCGGTCTACTATCTCGCGACGAGCAAGACGCACGCGGAGTTCGACTTCATCGAAGCTCGCGAGCACGGCGCAAGCGTGACACCGGTCGTGCGATACCTCGACGAGGACGACCTCGACGCCGATGACGAAGTCACGGCTGGCATGGGCGACCGCTCCTGGGAGCCGACGCCGACCCGCGGGCAGATCGCGCCGCTGATGGCGATCCAGGATCAGATCGATCTGACGACATTCGGCCTGCTCGTCGCGCAGTGGTACAGCGCCTTCCGACAGCGGTATGTGATCGGCTGGGTGCCCGACGACGAGGCCCAGAAGATGAAGGCTGGCGCGTCGCAACTCTGGACGTTCGAGGACGAAGGCGAAGGCGTTGACGGCGTCAAGGTCGGCGAGTTCGGCCAGACGGACCTCGGCGGCTACATCGAAAGCCGTGAGTCGTCGCTTAGGCACGCTGCGACGCTGTCACAGACGCCTGTCCATGAGTTGCTCGGCGAGCTCGTCAACCTCTCCGCGGAGGCGCTCGCAGCAGCCGAGCAGGGCCATGAGCGCAAGGTCGACGAGCGAAAGACGCTGCTCGGGGAATCGCACGAGCAGACCCTCCGGCTCGCCGGCGTGCTCGGCGGCTTCACCGTCCCCGACGATGCGGAAGTCGTCTGGCGTGACACTTCCGCGCGCACGTTCGCGGCGACTGTCGACGCGCTCGGGAAGCTCGTCAAGATGCTCGGAATCCCGCCCGAAATGCTTTGGGAACGCGTGCCCGGCGCCACTCAACAGGACGTCGAGAGGTGGAAGGAAGCAGCACAGTCCGGAGGCGCGTTCGGCGACCTGCTCACGATCCTCGACGCCCAGGTCACCGGCACCGATCCTCCCGCACCAGCCAAATGACGGTTGTCGTAGGCGGCCGCCGCTAGTGGCGCGCACCGAGCAGGGCGCGACGCTGACCGAGCAGCATCGGCGGGCGCAGTTGCAAGTGCGGGCGCAGGCGCTCCGCGACTTTACGCGCCTATGGCCGATCTGGAAGCCAGACGAAGCGAGCACATTCGGTCTGCTCGTCACGGCGACCGTGCCCCTCGTGCGTGCATATCACCGCATTTCAGCGTCGGTCGCAGCGAGCTATTACGGCGAGTTCCGCGCCGAAGAAAATCCGGCCGGCGCCGCGACACCGCGCCTCGCCGGGTACGTCCCGCAAGCCCAAGTGGCAGCGTCGCTCTACGCCACCGGCCAGGTGATGACGAGAAAAGCGCTGCTTGGCGGCCAGCCCGTCGAACAGGCACGCGAGACGGCGCTCGTGCGCACCTCCGGCGCTGTCACACGTCTCGTCCTTGCCGGTGGCCGCAACACGCTGCTTCGCTCAGTCGCCGCCGATCCAACGGCGCTCGGGTGGGCGCGCGTCACAGATTCGAACCCGTGCGCGTTCTGCGCGATGCTGGCCAGCCGTGGCCCCGTCTACAAGACCGAGCAATCAGCGTCATTCCGCGCGCATGACCACTGCAGCTGCACCGTCGAGCCGTTCTATCGCGGCTCCGATTGGCCGGGCAGAGCACGCGAGTTCCGCGACCTCTACAACCAGGCCGTCCGTGACGCCAGCGCGGCTGGCGAGCTCGACAAGGGCACAAGCAACGACCTGTTGAACGCTTTCCGGCGCTCATTGAACGCGCGCTGAAGTCCGCCACGGCGGGAAACCCACGAGCCCCAGGAGGGCCACACGATGACGGGACAGGATCCCAGCTTCACCATGCCCGAAGGCCTCGCGGAACTGCAGGCCGCACTCGAGACGACTTGGCCGGCGCGTCAAGCAGCGCTTCGCGCGTCCGGTGTTCCGCTCAACGACGATCCGGCGCCCGATCCGAAGCCGGATCCCGCTCCTGACCCCAAGCCTGATCCGAAGCCTCCGTGGGGCGACGACGAAAAGGACTTCGACGCGAACCGCGCGTGGAAGCTGATCCAGGATACGCGCGCCGATCGCGAAAAGATCAAGCAGGAACGCGAGGCGTTGGCGACCAAGGTCAAGGAGCACGAGGACGCTTCCAAAACCGAGCAGGAGAAGGCCGCCGAGCGTGCAGCGGAAGCCGAGAAGACCGCCAAGTCGGCGACGCTCGAGGCTGGCCGGTTGCGCGTCGCGCTGAAGAAGGGCCTCACCGAGACGCAGGCGAAGCGCCTCGTCGGTGACACCGAGGCAGAACTCGAGAAGGACGCTGACGAGCTGCTCGCCTCGTTCAAAACGGAAGACGACGACGGCAAGGGGCCGACGCGTCGTCCGAGAGAGAAGTTGCGGCCAGGCGCCGCGCCCGAATCCGAGGCGGAAGAGACCGACCCGGAGAAGCTCGCGGCGCAAGTGCCGCGGATGTACTAGGCCGCGCCAACCTCGCGACGGCCTTCCTCATCCTGAGAAAGGAACAAATCGATGTCTGATTTCATCAAGGCAGAGCGGGTCGTCGCGACCGCGCTCGGCATCCTCCTGCGGGAGTTGACGCTCCCCTCCCTCGTCTGGCGTGACGCTGCAGGCGACTTCGCCGGTGCAAAGAACGACACCATCTCGATCCGGCTGCCCGCCTACGCGCCCGCGCGCACGCGAGCTCTCCGGTCGGGTTCGGCACGCACGAAGGACAACCTGAACGAGCGGAAGGTCGACGTGACGCTCGACACCGACGTCTACAAGGACGTCGGCATCAGCGACGAGGAACTGACCCTGGACATCCGCGACTTCGGCGCCCAGGTGCTCAACCCCGTCCTCGTCGGGATCGCGCTGCAGCTCGAGCAGGAGATGGCGGACGTCATCACCGGCGCGACCTACGAGAACGAGATCTCGTTCGTGACCTCGACGGACGACCCGTACGATGACGTCGCGGTCACCGCGCGGCAGTACCTCAACAACGCGTTCGTGCCGATGGCCGGCCGCGTGATCGTCTGCGGCTCGGAGCTGGAGGCAGCGTTCTTGCGGTCGACGCACTTCTCGTTCGCGAACCGCTCCGGCACCACCGAGACGCTCCGCGAGGCCCTGATCGGCCGCGTCGCGGGCTTCGACGTGTACACGTCGCCGGCGATCCCGTCGGACGAGGCGTACGCGTTCCACCGCACGGCGTACGTCATGTCGTCGCGGGCACCGATCGTGCCGTCGGGCGCTCCCTGGGGTGCGACGCAGTCGTACCAGGGGCTCGCGATCCGCACCGTCCGCGTGTTCGACCCGAACGAGGTCGAGGACCGCTTCGTCGCGGACTCGTGGGTCGGCGCGAACACCGTGACGGACTTCGGTCACTTCACGGACGACCCCGACGCCGGCGGCAAGTTCACGCCCGGCGAGGATCCCGACGACCCGATCACCGGACACACCGACGACTGGGTCAACGACGACGATCGCCTCGTCCGCTCGGTGAAGATCACCGTCTCCTAAGAGGTGATCTCGGTCTGCATCGTTTCGCCCGCGTGGAGGCGGTTCGACGTCACACGGCTGGTGCTCGACCAGCGCCAACGGTTGTGCGTCGAGCTCGCCTCCCGCGGGATAGATGCCCGCTCGCTGATCGTCGCCGACGACGAGAACCTCGAGATCGCCGCCGAATACGGCTGCGACACCCTCGAAGCACCGAACTCGCCGCTCGGCAGGAAATGCAACCTCGGGCTGCACCACGCAGCCCAGCAGGGAGCCGACTACATCGTCTGGATCGGCTCAGACGACTGGATCCACCCGGACGTCTTCCAGCCGCTGCTCGATCTTCCCGCAACCCGTCCGGTGACGATTTTCGCCGGAACGCGCGTCGCACTCGTAAATCTCCGCACAGGCGAGCTGCAACGGGTCGCGTCACCGAGCAAGTTCGGCGCGATCCCCTGGCTGATCGATTCTCGGCTCTTCACGACCAGGACAGTCGCGCCGATCAAGCCTGAACTGAAGCGCGGCCTGGACGGCGCGCTCATCCGCGGACTGCGCCTCGCGCGCGTCGACTTCGAATGGGTCTTCGACGACCCCAACGACTTCCGCTGCGTCGACTTCAAGAGCGACCAAAACATCACTCCCTACAAGAGCCTCGCAAAACACCTCGCCATCGGCGAACCCGAGGTGGCCTGGGAAGCGCTCGGCGACTGGTTCCCGGCCGATCTGATCGACAAGGCGCGCGCGATCCGGCTCGCCGGCATGAGCGAAGGAGAGGGCTAGAAAGCATGCTCGAGACGTCGGCGGCCGTCGTCGCGGTCATTACCACCTGCTACGACCAGGAAGACCTCGTCGGACGGACGATCGAGTCCGTCATCGCGCAGAACACCGCCGCGAAGGTCTATCACGTCATCTGCGACGACGGCTCGACCGACAACTCGCCGGCCGTCCTCCGCGACTGGGAAGCCCGCTACGACCACATCTCCGTCGTCGAATGCACGAACCGGAACTGCGCAGGCGCGTTCAACGCGGCGCTCCTCAACGTCCCCGCCGATGCCGAATACATCGTCTTGATCGGCGGCGACGACTGGCTCGCCGACAACTTCATCGAAGAGTGCCTGCTCGCGCTCGGTGACGCCGACATGGTCGTCCCCGCGATGCAGCGTGTCCAGTACCCCGGCCACGACGACGGGGCGACACAAATGCCAAGAGAGAAACATCCCACCGTCGAGCAGTTGTGGGAGTGGAAGACGACGTACGCGTGGGCGGTCGCGCTGTTCAGGAAGAGCGCGCTCATCGCGGCCGGCGGCTTTCACCAGGCGACTGAGGGCGACTGCGACTGGGATATGTGGATCGACCTCGTGACGCGCGGCTACAAGTTCGCGTACACCGACAAGACCTGGTTCTTCTACCGGTACGTCGAGACCTCGATGAATCGGCTCAAGACGGTCGAGGTGTGGGATCGGCATCGCCACGAGATGCGCCGCCACCATCGTCGGCGCACGCTGCCGGGCCCCGAGTTCTCGTGATGCTGACCCCGGAAGACGTGTCGGCGGTCATCGTGACCCGCGGCGACGTCGACCTTGCACCGATCCTCGCGACGCTCCCCTATGGCGAGATCATCGTCTGGGACAACGCTGAGCGCGGCTACGAGACACGCTGCTTCGGCCGCTGGCTCGCGATCGTCGAGGCGACCAAGCCGGTCATCTACTTCCAGGACGACGACATCGTCTTCACCGCGCACACCGACCTGCTCGCCGTGTATGAGCCGGGACGGATGACGGTGAACATGCCGTCGCCGTGGTACGAGACGTGCGGGTACGACAAGCTCGGCCAGGCGCTCGTCGGCGCCGGGTCGCTCATGGACCGCGATCTCGCGTGGCCGGCGTTTCAGCGGTACCTCGCCAGCCACCCGTACGACGACCTGTTCCTCACCTACGCGGACGTCGTCCCGGGGATGCTCACATCGCACAAACGCTACGACCTCGGATACGAAGTGCTGCCGCACGCGAGCGCGCCCGGTCGGATCTACACCTCGCCGGGTGCGGCCGAACGGAAGAAAGAGATGCAGCAGCGCGTGCTTCGGTTACGGGAGGCTCGATGATCACTGCAGCTGACGTCTCTGCGGTGCTCGTCACTCGCGGCGACGTGGATATGACGCGGATCCTGGAGTCGCTCCCCTACGACGACGTCGTCATCTGGGACAACTCCGTTCGTGAAGACCTGAAGACGTACGGTCGGTACGCGGCGCTCCCGGAAGCCAAGCACGACGTCATCTATTTCCAGGACGACGACATCGTCTTCCGTCACCACGACGAGCTGCTCGCGGCGTACGAGCCCGGCGTGATCCTCGCGAATATGAGCCCGGGCTGGGTACGCGGGCGCGACCTCATCGACAGCGTGTTCGTCGGTGCCGGTGCGCTGCTCGATCGCGACATTCCCGGCCGCGCCTTCGAGCGCTATCTGCGCCTCTACCCGCGCGACGAGATCTTCTACTACTACCCCGAGGCGCTCGTCAGCATCCCGTCGCGAATCAAGCGCGTCGACCTGCCGCTCGAGGTGCTCCCGTGGGGGTACGCGCCGAACCGGATGAACGCGCAGCCGTGGTTTGAGGACTGGATGGCCGAGTCGATCAAGCGAGGCCGAAGGGTGCGCGACGAATGCACGGACTAGGACGCCCGATCCGCATCTGCACGCGGCACATCGACGTGCTCGACTGCCCGCACGGATGCCTCGGCGTCAACCTTGACGATGTCGGCGAGCTCCAGTCCGCAACCCATAGCGGCTGTGCTGTCTGCCGGCTGCCGCAGCCGCGCTCGTTCGGCTCGAGGCCCTTCAGGATCCTCCGAAAATGTCACCACCGTCGCTGCTGCGGACGCTTCCACAAAGTCCCCTTCGACGATCTGTGTCTCGGCGAGTGGCTGGAGTTCTGGGGGCAGCGGCTCCGTCGCATAACGCATCTCTTTCAAAGGAGAGAAAATGAGTGATGTCTACGCGGGTCGGCTCGCGTTCGATCCCGAAACCGAGTTCCACACCGACCCGGACGGCAAGCCTGTCGTCACCGACGACGGCGGGAAGACGTGGCGTTACGCCGTCGAGGCCGATACGTCGCACAACCATCGCTACGAAGAGCGCGTCCTGGGCGTCGATGGGACGGCGAACACGCTGCTGGAACTGCAACTCGAGCACGGCCGCGAGAAGGCCGAAGAGCTCCTGCGCGAGCAGCAGCCGCACCACTTCGATGTGCAGCCCGACGACGCGCATGTCGACGGGGTCAGGCATGACCCGGACCCGGTCGCTGAGACCATCACGAGCCACACGGAGGCGTACGCATGACCGCCATCGCCGCAAGCCCCGGCCTGATCATCCCGAAGCTCGTCATCCCGACGTCTCCCTGGCTGCCGACAAAGCACGGCATCGAAGCTGTCTGGGACGACCTCGGCAAGGTCGAGCGTCGCATCGTCGACCGGCTCCGGAAACTACCGTCGCTCAAGGACAAGATCCTGTTGATGTCAGGATCGGACGCGAACTACCTGTCGAAGGTGCTCGGCGAGCTCGCGTTCGGGAAGACCGCCTACGCGGGCGAGACGACGATCTACGTCGGCCTCTGGACGGCCGCCCTCGACGACACGTTCCTCGGCAACACCGCGAACGAGGCCGGCTACACGTCGTACGCCAGAATGGCGCTGACGAACAACACCACGATCTTCGCGGCCGGCACCGGCACGACTACGCGTGTGCAGACGTGGCCGTCTGACGCGTTGAAGTCGTGGGCAGCATCGACCGGGTCGACGTCGACCTGCACCTACATGGGTGCCCTGAACGGCAACGCCGGCACCTCGGCGGACAAGGGCATGATCTGGTGCTCGATCACGTCGGTGACGATCAACTCCGGCGACACGCCGCAGCTCGCGCAGAACGCCGTCAGCCAGACCCGGGACTGACCGGAACCTCGGTAGAGGCCCGCGCCGATGGCTCTCCCGACGTTCAGAGCCGCCGGAGCTAAATCCGCCGGGACGACCGGTGCCACGAGCGTCGCAGCACCGGCCGGTGTAGCGACCGGTGACCTCGAGATCCTGATCGCGTCGACGATCGCGGCCGGATCGATCGCGATCACGACCGCCGGCGGCTCGGCGTGGACACAGGTTGCGGGCTCACCCAAGGACGTCGCCGCCGGCGAGCTGCTGGCCGTCTGGTATCGGGTCAGACAGGCCGGCGACACCGATCCTTCGGTGACGCCGGGCTCAGACCATGTCTGTGCGTGCAGGCTCGCGTACACCGCTGGCACCTTCGACGCCGCCGCTCCGATCGAGATCTCTGTCGCGAGCGCCAACACCACCTCGACAACAGCGTTCTCCTGGGCTCCCGGCACTTCGACCGCAGGAGCGCAGCGGCTCGTGCTCTGCATCACCACGAGCGGTGTCGACTCGAACACCGCCCAGGTCCCAGTCTGCACGAATGCGTCGCTGACAAGCCTCGCGTCTCGAGCGAACAACGAGACATTGAGCGGCGGCGGCGGCGGTTTCGGCGTCACAGAAGGAGCCCGTGCGGCAGCGGGCACGGTCGGAACGTTCGCATGCACGCTCGCCGGCGCGTCACCGCAGGCGTACATCTCGTTCGCGATCGCGCCCGTCGAAGTGCTCGTCCCGGCCGCGATCAATGCGACGAGCGCGATGACCGGGCCGTCCATCCGTCGGCTCGTCGCCGTCACTCCTGCCTCGATCAGCACGACCTCGGCATTCTCAGGGACGGTCACCAAGGGCCCGAAGGCGATCACCCCGGCTGCCATCTCAATGACGAGCGCAGCGACGGGGTCAGTGCGGGCGCTGAAGCGTGCGACGCCTGCCGCAATCTCTTCGACCTCAGTGATATCCGCAACGGTCATTCCGTTGCGGGCTGTGAAGCCGGCCGCGATCTCGTCCACGTCTGCTGTCGCAGCGTCAGTGCAAGCGCTGAAGCAGTTCGCGCCTGCAGCGATCAACGCCACAAGCTCCGTGGCAGGAGGCATCCAGGCACGTCGAGCTGTTCTTCCAGCTGCCATCAATGCGACGAGCGCGACCGCCGGGAACGTGCGGGCGTTCAAGCACGTCACGGGTGCCGCGCCGAGTGCGACCTCGACGGTGACCGCGTCAACGATCGTCGTGCTACGCGCGGTCAAGCCGGCAGCGATCTCGTCCACCTCGACGATCACAGGATCCACGATCACGCTCCGCGCCGTGAAACCGGCAGCGGTGAGTTCGACCTCAGCGATCGCAGCTGCCGTTCAAGCGTTCAAACACATCACCGGAGCATCAGCTAGCGCGACCTCCACGGTTGCAGGCTCAGTGGCCGCACGACGAGCGGCCATCCCAGCCGCGGTGAACGCCACCTCGACCGTTTCAGGGGCAATCAGGGCGCTCCGCGCCGTGAAACCGGCAGCGATCAACAGCACGTCCTCTGCAACTGCTGCCGTCCACGTGCTGAGACGGGTCGCGCCGGCAGCGATCGCTTCCACGAGCACCGTCACGGCGTCCGTCACGAAGATGAGTGCAGGCGGCGGCGTTGATCGGCCGATCGTCCCTACGGCGATCTCTTCGACATCGACTGTCACGGGCAGGATTGTCAGCCTCCGCCGGATCACCACTTCCGCGATCAATGCGACATCGAATGTGTCGGCAGCACTGACGAAACTTGTCCCGGTCGATCCGGCTGTGATCGCGTCAACCAGCACTGTCGCGGGGAACATCGGCAGGTTCCGGCCGATCGCGATCGGCCCGGCGTCGATCACGAGCACCTCGACAGTCGACGCTCATGTCCGTCTCCTCTACCCCGCCGGCACATCAGGCGTCATCGCTCTGGCGGTAGACGATGGCCAGATCTCAAGCCAAACCGAAGGCTCCGTCTTGGCGACGCATGAAGGAAGGATCACGAGATGAGCCAGGTTGTCAGCTTCGCCGACTACATACCCGCCCCCCGCTACGACGGTAATCCGTGGATGGAGGCGCGCGTCAACGAGGGCACCGCCAGCAGCGGCTCCTGGACGCTCATCGACACGCTCGCCCTCGACCCGGTCGACACCGATCCCACCGAGCCGCAGTCGAGGAACCTGACCACCGAGAACGGCGGTGACGCTGCAGGGCTCTGGTACACGATCACCTTCGCGGACGCTGACGGCAACACCAGCCAGCCATCCACACCTGTCCAGAACGTCCCAGCTTCGACGACGCAGTTCGCGACCAGTGACGAGTTCGCAGCGCGCCTCGGCTTGGAACTCACCGCCGACGAGAAGACCCGCGCAGACCGACTGTTGGCGACGGCTTCGAGTCTGATCCAAGACGAGGCGAAGCAGGACATAGAGCTCGTCGCGGACGACGTGCTCGAGATGCGCGGCACAACCGACGAGCGCATCCGTCTCCCCGAGCGGCCCGTCGTCTCGGTCGCGTCGGTGAAGCTCGCCGGCGTCCCTCTCGTCGAGGGCGGCACCTGGTTTCTCGACGGGAACGAGATCGTCCGCATCGGCCTGACCACCCTTTTGCTTGGAGGCGTCATCCCAGGCGGGTACGCGCGCGGCTTCGGCTTCGAGTGGCAGACACTCGAGATCGTCTACACGCACGGGTACGAGACGATCCCGCAGTCGCTGAAAGCGATCGCGATGGAGGCCGTCATACGCGTCTGGGTGAACCCCGGCTCGGTCGCGCGCGAATCGGTAGGCGATACGGCGATCGTCTACGACAACAACCGCTTCTCCCCCTCCGGCCTGCTGCTCTCAGACGTCGAAAAGCGCGTCATCCGCCGCATGTTCGGCCGGCGGGCGCGCAGCATCACGATCGGAAGCTGAACGTGAGCCTTATCACTACACGTCTGTCGCTCTTCCACCGTTGCACGGTCGAACGTAACGTCAATATCGGCAGCGACGACGGCTGGGGCAACCCGCTCCCGCCCGACTGGGAGATTCATCTCGCTGACATCCCATGTCGCGGCTGGACCGCTGACCATAAGACGGTCACGAACCAGGGAACGATCGCGGTGATCATCGAAGTGAGCGTGATGGTCATGCTTGGAACAGACGTCGCTGTCAACGACCGAATCGCGTCGATCACCTATCGCGGCTCGACAATCTTCGAAGGGCCGCTCGCTGTTCACGCTGTGATCGCGCGCCGTGACTACCTCGAGATGCTGCTGTCGAAAGCTGCGTGAGCCGCGCCAGCCTGACTTGGCGCGGCGACGAACTTGTCGCCCGCGTCCGCAATGCTGCGCGTGCGGCTGTCGATGAGACCGTCGATGAAGCTGCCGCCGATGCGCGCGCCTCACACGTATGGCTGAACCGGACTATGCAGCTCGAGGACGAGATCGTCGCCGAACACGCCGACCCGGCCGATCTGAACCCGACAGCAAGGTTCGGCTCGACACGCCGCCGCGGCTTCTACGGGCTCTTCCATGAAGAGGGCACAGTTAACGAGTTCTCGCGTCCGTTCCTCCGACCGGCGGCCGATCGGCACTTCCACGCTCTCGCGGAAAAGATCCGTAGGAGGCTCCGGTGACCGTCCCCGACCCGATCAGCGAGATCATCGCGTTGCTCGAAGGCGACAACGACGTCTTCGCGCTCTGCGGCGACAACGTGTTTGGCGGCGGCCTGCCGGCGGACGCTCGAGCAGCGCTCCCGCAAGCGACAGTTGTTGTCACGGCTGCGGGCGGCCCTGGCCGCCGCGGCTACAACCGGTACCGCAGCACCCGGGTCGACACGACCTGCTACGGCTCGACGTTGAAGGAGTCGTGGGATCTGCATCTCGCCGTCCGCGAGGTGCTCGAAGGGATCCGCAGAAGCGGATCGCTCTTCTGGGCTCAGACGATCGCTGACGGAGCGAACGCGATCGACAAGGTCGAGCAATGGCCGACGTGCTTCGCCAGCTACCTGGTGATGAGCGCCGCCGACACCGACTGAAGCGCCTAGCCCGTCCGTCCGCAAAACACCATCTCCACAAGGAGGAACACAGCAATGTCTCTTACCCAGACGTTCGCGACGTCGATCAAGTCCGCCGTCGGCGGCACCGTCGTCAGCGAGTCGACGGCGTTCACCGCCGACGCCGAGCACGACATCAACAACCAGGTCGGGGCCGGATTGACGGTGATCGAGGCCGTCGCGGTCGACGTCAGCCAGATCGAGGCGTTCTACATGTACTCCGACCAGGATGTGACCGTGACCCCGTACGAAGGTCTCAGCGCGACCGCGGACGGCCCGTTCGACATCCCCGCCAAGAAGGCGATCTGGTGGAACACAGGCCGCACCGAGGACAACCCGTTCACGGCCGACTTCTCCAGCCTGCACATCGACAACGCCGGCGCGGTCGCGGCGAACATCAAGTGCGGCTTCCTCGTCCACGAAGCGTCCTAACACCGATGCCGCGTGTCCGATTTGACGGCCGCGGGCGGCTGCTCGCGTTCGGCCACGAGCTCCGCACCAACCAAGTCGCCGAGATGACCGACGAGGAAGCGGCGCAGCTTGTCGCCGCTCCACACACGCAGGTGACCGTCCTCGGGGTGACCACGTACCGCTCGGACGACACGCCAGCGACCACCGAGAAGAAGGAGTAGACCAATGCCAGCTCCGCATGAAATAGTCGCTGCGCCGCTCACGATCTACCTCGCGGTGATCGGCACCGCGCCACCTGCGGTCAGCGACGACCCGACCGGGTTCGACCCTGCCTGGGAGATCCTCGGCGTCGAAGGCGCCCGGAACTACGACGAGTCGGGCGTCGACGTCGACCACAGCGAGACCACGGTCGACTTCACGCCCGCGGGATCGACGACTCCGTCGAAGCGGTTCCGCACCGGCGAAGTCAACGAGATGACGCTCAACCTCGTCGACCTCAGCCCCGACACCTACGCGAAGGTGATGAACGACGCCCTCGTCACCGACACCGGTTCGGCGAAGTCGTTCAGCCTGTTCCGCGGCGACCAGGTGAGCTCGTTCGCGGTGCTCGCCCGCGGCCAGTCGACCGTCGACAACGCGCTGAACCTGCAGGTCTTCTACTCGAAGGCGTTCGTGTCGGTCGACGGCAAGGTCACCTGGACGAAGGGGAAGCCGTCGATGCTGCCGATCAAGATCCAGGCGATCCGGCACAGCGACACCGACCTGATCGAGATCGAAATCCAGACGGCCTAACGCGGCATGTCTGATCCGGCCGCCATAGCGTTAGCACAGGCAGCCCAGACGATCCACGAAGCAGCACGCCAGCACAAGCGCGCGGAAGCGGCTCACCGTCGTAACGCGCGCGAGCTGATGCAACGCCTCGCTGAGATCCGCCGCGAATGCGACCGGCTCGGCATCCGACTAACCATCACACAGGCCCCTAGAGGAGGTCAAAGTGACTGAAGTTCTCGATCTCGGCGCGGTCTTCGACCGTGACACGGTCAAGCTGCCCGACGGGAAGACGGTCGAGCTCCGCAACCAGCAGGAGTTCGGCATCGTCGACGATCACAAGCTGCGGACGCTGCTCAAGCAGATCGACGAGACCCGGAAACTCGGCCAAGAAGTATCTGAAGAAGACGCCTTGAGGGCGTCCCAGATGTTGCGCGACCTCGCCACCATGCTCGTCGTCGATCTCGAAGCGGAGATCCCCGACTGGGCGTGCGTGGCGATTTTCGAGTTTTGGGTGAAGCGCGCCCAGGGTGACGAGCCAGCGCCGGACCCTCCGAAGCCGCGCCGACGGACTACGGGCGCCTCGTCCCGCGGCTCCAAGCATTCTACGGCGGCCACCCGCAAGCCTGGTTCGAAATCCCGACGTACGCGCTGAACGCTTACGTGGCGATGCTCCCCGAGTTGCAGGCTGAACGGCAGTTGCTCGCGATCGAGGCGGCCTCGGTGCCGCACATGACGGACAAAAGCCGTACCTCGGTCATCGGCCGGTGGGAGCGGCTGTCCCGCGGAGCCGCGGCACACGCAAAGTCGGCAGTCGAGGCGCTGCTGCAGTCAGGTATCCCCGTCCGGTACGTGCCGACGCCTAAGCACGCACGCGCGATGACGGGACAGGCCGGGACGACACGAAAGGGCAAACGTGGCTGACACACACGAGTCGCTCGGCAAAGCCTCTCTCGACCTCACAGCAGATCTCGTCACGTTCGAGAAGAACGTCAAGAGCGGTCAGCGGACGGCCGAGGGGATGGGCTCAACGCTCGAGCATGTCGCTGCGATCGCGGACATCGCCGAGCGCGCCCTCAAACAGGTGAAGATGTCGCCCGGTCAGGGTGCCGAGTCGAAGGCGTCCGCCGAGGGCATCCTTTCGGGGGTCCGCGGCATCAGCGAAGAAGCCCGCCAGGCCGCGCGCGAGCTCGACCACGTGCGTCTGACCGAGGCGCAGGCTGCCGCGTCCGATGCTGCCGGCGACATCATCGATCGGAAGCTCAAATCGATTAACAGGAATGCGAACGAGACGCGCCGCGCGCTCGACCGTGTGAAGATCGCGGGCGGCGTCCCCGGCCGCTCTGGTGTCGGTGTCGGCCCGTTCGGTTCCGGCTTCGGCCGCGTAGGTCTGCTCGGCGCCGCGGTCGGCGCAGGTGCGCTTCTCGCCTCGGCTGCCGGCCCCGGCACCGCTGGTCTGCTCGCCGCGATCCCCGGCTTGGCGTTCGGCGCTGCGGGCGCTGTGGGGACGCTCGCGCTCGCCTTCGGCGGCGTCGGGGCGGCGTTGAAGGGCGACAAGAAGGCCTTCGACGATCTTGGCCCGTCCGCGCAAAAGTTCGTGCTATCGATCCGTTCCCTCGACGGCTGGTTCGACACGTTGAAGCAGACCGCCGCCGGCAGCCTCTTCCCCGGCCTCACCACCGGGCTGAAAGCCGCGCTGTCACCCGGTACGACGGGCGCGCTCACGACCGGTGTGCAGCAGTTCGGCGCCGCGATCGGGCAGGCCGCCACCCAGTGGGGCAAATACTTCGGCTCCCCCAAGTTCCAGCAGCTCCTGGGGCCGCTGATGCAGGCCGGTGCCAAGAACTTCAAGACGCTCTCCAGCGCCGTCCTCCACCTCTTCGACGCATTCGCCGTCCTCGGCCGCGCCGCGATCCCGTTCACGTCGTGGTTCACGAAGGCGATCGACAACGGGTCACGGTTCGCGTCGTCGTGGCTGCGCGCGAAAGAAGCGACCGGCGGACTCGGCCGCGCGATGAACGAAGCGAAGTCGAGCCTCCGCCTCGTCGGCGGCCTCTTCGTGTCGCTGCTCCGCGTCGTCGGCGCGCTCGGCCGGGCGCTCTACCCCGTGTCGAAGCTCGCGATCAAGGCACTCACCGACGGCCTGAATGCGCTCGCGAAGATCATCACGCGAAACCAGAACGGCATCCGCGAGTTCGTCGCAGGCGCGCTCAAAGCGCTCGTGTCGATCGTCAAGATCGCCGCGCCGATCGTGGCGAAGCTCGCGCACGGGCTCAGCAGCGTCGTACACGCGATCGGCGGCTGGAAGACCGCATTCGAAATCGTGATCTCGGGGTTCCTCGCCGCGAAGTTCATCGCGCTCGCTGGCGCCATCAGCAAGGTCCGGGTCGGGCTGCTCGGGCTCGGATCGGCCTGGGAAGTGCTCGGCCCCATCGGAATGGCCGTCGCCGGGTTCGGCGGGGTCGCCGTCGCCGGATTCGGTGCGCTCGCGTACGCGTCGAGGGATCACAACGCTCCTGCTGGCTTCCACTATGTCCCGACAGGCCCCAGGACGCCGCCGAAGCTCGTGCGGGACAGCGTTGCTGGCCCACCCGGCGGCGCAGACCGGTCGAACCATCCAGGTATCCAGGGCCCCGGTCGCAACGTTCCTCATGCCGGCTCACCGCCGAAGCCGCATGTTCCGTCACCGTTCGGCACGCCGCCGCCGTTTACCAAGAATCTCGGCGCGGCCGGCGCAAAGCCGCCGGTGATCCCGGCGGGGGCGGCGCATCTCGAGCAGCTCGCGTCTGCGGATGCGTCGCGCGCGTCGGTGCTCGGCAACGTCGGTGTTGCGGCGAAGAAGTATCTCGAGTCCGAGCTCGGCGAGCTCTCCGGTGCGGCGAAGCTGATCCGCGCGAAATACGAGACCGCGACGGGTAGCGCACGGACGCAGCTTTTCGCGGCGCTCACCGGAGTCGAGAACAAGATGCGCACCGTCCGCGAGCGGATCGGTAAGGCGATCCGTGACGACCGCGCCGCCGAGCTGCAGTTCGCGGTCGACCAGGCGAAGAACGCTGTCGCGTCGGCGACCGAGGGAAGCGCGGCCTACGAAAAAGCGATCAGCGCCGAAGAGAAGGCGCTCCGGGCGCAGATCGCCTACCTCGACAAGCGCGCCAAGAACTCGCATCTGTCGTTGAAGGAGCGCGAGAAAGCGATCCGCGGCGAGACCGCCGACAAGAAGGCGCTTGCGTCGCTGCTGAAGAAGTCGGCGGTCAACGCTGGGGCGAACGAGGCCCAGTTCCTCTCCTCATTCGCGGACATCGTGAAGGCGTTCGCACCGAACGCGTTCCCGGCCCAGCCCGCAGCCGGTGGCGGCAGGACTGACACGCACCTGTACGACATAAAGACCGAGCTCCGGCAGCAGACGCCGCTGCTTCGGGATGCTGTCCAGGCGGCCGCGTTCCCGGGCTCTGCGATGTCGGGTAGCGCAGCGTTGGCGGTGGCTGGGTGAGCGGCCTGATCCGGTACGCGGAGATCACCCAGATCGGCACGTTTGTCGCGCTGTCGAGCGCCTACGAGGATTATCTCGCGATTGACCCGTCCCGGTGCGCCGGCGGCAGCGACGCGCCGCTCCGCACTACCGTCGAGGACGCACCCGGCGAGGACGGCGCGTTGATCTTCCAGCCGTTCGATGGCGCCCAGGTGATCACGCTCGCTGGCGACCTCGTCGCCACATCGAACGGCCCCTCGAGCGAACCAGGCTACTTCGACGCGGTCAGCAACCTGTACGACTCGTTGAAGGCCGCGCTCGACGCGATGAAGGTCGCTTCAGACTCGGTCGTCCACCCGGGCGGGACGCTCTCCTGCTGGAAGAACGGCGAGCTCGATGCCGCGTGGCAGAACTTCTGGGTCTGCTCGGTCACGTTCAGCCTCGTCGTTGACGTGTTCGTATGAGCGAGATCGTCGCGAAGCTCTACGATCTCGCGTCGAACGAGCTCGCCGACATTTCGAGCGTCATGCTCGACAAGTCGCTGACGCCGGCGCACAACGGTGCCCGCCAGTTTCAGTTCACGGTGCCGACGCGGAGCGTGGTAAGAGAGTTTGCTGTCGTTGACGGCTACCGGAACCTGCGGCGCGGCAACCGAAAACTCGTCGTATGGGAGAACGGCACCCCGATCTTCCACGGTCGCGTCTGGTCGATCGAACGGACGGGTGACGCGAACCAGATCACTGCTGCTGTGACGTGTTACGACCCGTTCATGGAGCTCGGCTTCGCGGCGGATGACCGGGCCGGAAGGCCTGTCCGTGACGCGACCGGGAACCTGATCAGCCCGTCGTTCCCGGCCCCGGTCAGCGGCCCCGGTTTGATCTACCAGGTGCTGACGAACAGCCAGGGCAACGTCGACACGATCGGCGATCCGAACCTGCATGAGGGGCCGCTGCCGATCGACCTGACGCTCGGCACGTTCGACACGTCGGTGCCTCCAGCTATCGACCTGTCGTGCGTCGACACGATGGACTGGCCAGCGCTGATCGGCGACTTCATGGCCCAGCTCGCCGACACTGACGTGTGCGACTTCTTCATGCGTCCGCTCGACATCGGCGAGGCCGCAGACCCCTACAAGATGGTCGCCCTCTCGGCCGTCTCGAGTTACGGCACCGACAAATCAGCCACCGTCCACTTCGACTACTGGACGGGGTCGAGGAACGCGTCCGGTGTCCGCGTCATCGAGGATTTCTCGACGATCTGCAACAAGCTCTACGACTTCCTCGGCCCCCGGATGGACGACAACTTGCACTGGAAGGGCAGTCTCACCCCGGGCTCTCCCGGTGTCACCGTTGACCCGACCGCGTCGCGGGCGCTGTACGGCGGCCCCGGCGTCGACAAGGGCGAGTTCATGTGGATCCGCCCATACGACACCCTCGGCGTCGAGAACGACTCCCGTCCGCTCTACACCGCCCTTTACAACAGCGAGGCAGGCTGGCGCGTGGAGCCGCGCAACCTTCTCTACATCACGCCGAGCAAGGACACGAAGGCGCTGTTCCAGGCGCCGCAGGCCTTCGACATCGGCGACCAGATCACGATCAACCTCGGCGACGACGTCGGCCACGACGCGATCTCTGACAAGCAGCGCGTCTACGGGTACACGAAGACGTGGTCGCGCGAGAACGTCGCGTCCCTTTCGGAGCTCGTAACCAGCGCGGACGTCTGATGCCTAGAACACCTCGTCCCGTCGGTGACCCGCATCGATCGTTAGCGCGCGCCCATCAGCGCGCCCACAACCTCGAGCGGCGCTCGCCAGGCCCATACAAGTTCGTCGGCGACCCTGACTTCTGCGATTTCATCACGGGCCGCAACGCTGATCCGTCCGCGCAGGTTCCGAACCCTTCACCGTTCGCGATCCGGCACACCCTTGGCGCCGGCCTCGAGATCGTGGGCGACGTCACCGACCTCGCCCCGGGCGACCTCGTCTGCATCTTCCCTGTGGGCTACAGGCCGCTGAAGGACCGTCCCGCGAGCTGCCACGACGACAACGGCAACTACGTCGCCTGCCGCTTCTTGACGACAGGCCACTTCTATTACGGCGTCCCGTAGACGCCGCCTTCACCTGAACAGGAGGTGCCGCCTTGGCGGCCACAAAGTGGTACGGCAAAGGCGGGTATCACCTCGCCAACCAAGACGTCGACTGGTCGAGCGCAACTTTTAAGCTCGCGCTCACGACGAGCGCGTATGCGCTGTCGAAGTACGTCGACGAGTTCTTCGACGACGTCACGAACGAGATCACGGGCCCCGACTACGTCGCTGGCGGGTACACGCTCACCAGCTGCACGCTCAGCTACGACCCGGCAACCGGGAAGACGCAGTTCCTCGCCGACGACGTCAACGAGGCGACGCTGACACCGGCCGCAGCGTTCCGGTACGGGATTGTCTATCTCGACACGGGGACGCCGTCAACTAGCCCGCTCGTCGGCTACATCAACTTCGGCACCGACCAGAACCCGGCGGGGCTGCCGTTCGTGCTCCAGTGGCTGCCGACCGGCGTCCTCTACACGCAACCAGCCTGACGTGGCCGTCACTGTCCTCGGCTCCGGGACGCAGACCGCGACGGTCACGACCGAGCACACGCTGCAAGACACGTCGGCCGCTGCCACGTATCAGCTATTCGTCGACACGACGAACATGCAATCGGGCGACGAGCTCGAGCTCCGCGTCTACAAGATGGCGAAATCGGGAGGCACCCGCCTCGTCACCTACTACATCAAGTACAACGGTGCGCAGCCGACGGACGATCGCGGCAAGCTCAGCGTCCCGATCACGACCGGCCTGACTGACTCAGGGGCGATCCGCTTCACGTTAAAGCAGACGCTCGGCACCAGCCGCAACTTCGACTGGGAAGTCGTGAAGTTCGCATGAGCGAATTCGCTCGTGCGCTGCTCGGCGATCTCTCGCTCTCATCGATCACCCCGGCCAGCGACGAGTCCTCGATCTGGGATGTCCTCGCAGGGACAGCCCCCAGCTCTGGGGCGTGGCCGACCGCGAACCTCGCGGTCTACATCCCGTTCCGGCTGGCGAAGCAGTTCGTCGTCTCGCAGGTCGGCTGGGTCAACGGCTCCGCTGCACCGTCCGGCAACGTCGACATCGGCGTCTACGACTACTCGAACGCGCGGCTCGCGCATCTCGGCTCGACGGCTGCTTCGGGTAGCGCGTCGACGCTGCAGTTGGCGGCGTTGTCTGTGATGTTGCCGCCGGGCTACTACTACATGTCGATGGCGCTCGACAACACGACGCTCAACAACATCACGCGTTGGAGCATGGGCTCGACGACGAACCCTGTGCTAGAGGCGCTCCAGTTGCAGCAGGAGGCCTCAGCGTTCGCGCTGCCGGCAACCGCGACGCCAGCGAACCCGTCGGGGACGGTCGCGGTGCCGTATTTCGGCCTCTTCGGGCAGGCGACGGTATGACCGGTTTCGCCCACCAGGATTTGGTGCTGCCACGCGTGATCTCGTCGCTATCCCGCTATGGCAGCTGGCGCGAGTTGGTCAGCGCCGGCGCCGCGGGGCTCCCGTCGTCGGCTGCGTGGCCGACGGCGAACCTCGCGATCTACATCCCGTTCACGATCCCCTTCGCCTATCCGGTGAAAAGGGTCTTCTGGTGCAACGGCACCGTGTCCGCCGGCCACAACCTCGACTTCGGCATCTACGACTACGACGGCACACGCCTCTACCACACCGGCTCGACCGCGCAGGGCGCGTCGAACACCGTCCAGTACACCGCCGTCGACTTCATCCTTCCGGCCGGCCGCTATTACAAGGCGCTCGCGATGGACAGCACCGCATCCCAGGTGATGAGGCAGGCGAACGCGACCGCCCAGAATCTGCGCATCGCGGGCCTTTTGCAGCAGGGGACCGCGTTCGCGCTCCCCGCGAGCGCGACGTTCGCAACCGTCACGAACGCGTACCTGCCGATCTGCGGGATCTCGCTCGACACGACGGGGTTCTAAACCGTGGCTGAGCAGGGAATCCAACACGTAGAGCCGCTGCTGCCGGCGGGCGGCGTCCCGCAAGACATCATCGCGGGGGCGATCAGCGCAACCTCGACGTTCTCGGGCGACGTTCACGCGCTGAAGCGGGTCGGCCCGTCGGCGATCACGGCGTCATCGAATGCCTCAGCGCGGATCCAGGCACTCCGCAAGATCACACCGGCCGCGATTAACGCGTCGAGCAGCTTCGCAGCGGCCGTCACGGCAACCCACCATGTCAGCGGCACGATCGCGGCGACGTCGACCGTCGTCGGGTCGGTGACCGCGTTGAAGCTCGCGAGGCCGTCGGCTGTCACAGCCACGTCGACAGTCGCGGTCGCGGTCGTTGTCTACCCGGATCCGTTCCTGCCGACAGGCGGCCAACTCGACCTTGCCGGCGACGGCCCCCAGGTCTACCCGCTCGAGCCGTCGTCGGGTGAGCTAAAGCTCGCCGGGGACGGGCCAGTGCTTCGCCCGATCGGCGTCCAGGCGGGCAGGCTCATCCTCGCCGGCGACGGGCCGGTGGTTCTGCCGCTCGTTCCGTCGTCGGGACAATTGAAGCTTGCCGCGGACGCGCCGACCATGTCTCCGACCCGGCCAGCGTCGGGTGTGCTCGTGCTCGGCGGGAACGCGGCGAACGTGCAGCCTGTTCAAACGTCCGGAGGCGAGCTTCTCCTAGCAGCGGACGGGCCTCGCGTCTTTTCGGCGTACACGATCGTGATCACTGACTCGTCGCCGCTGATGCTCAAAGGTGACGCGCCAATCGTGTCGCCTTCGACGCCTGAGCCCGTAACAGCTGGCGCCTCGTTCTCGGTGGTGATCTCCTGATGGCGTACGGCATCGACGCTGTCACTGACATCACCGCGACGCTCGGCGGCCTCCGCAGCCTGAGCGCCGGCGCGGGGACCGCGATCGGGACGCGCTGGTACCAGAACGGGCGCGCAGCGCCGCCATACGATTACGTCTGCGGCATCATCGAACACCAGGGCGACCCGGTCTTCTGGTGGGTCGAGCGCGCAAGCGAAGACGACTTCGACGCCGAGTTCGTCGTCGACGTTCACGTCGCCCGCTACCACGACGGCGCCGTCGAATATCTCGGCACGCCATTCAAGTACGCAGAGGTGGTCGGCCGCTTCATGGAGGTGCTCGGCATCGCGATGCCGATCCTCGTCTCGGACGGCACCAACCTCTACTGCGTCGCGCAGCAGCTCGTCACGAGGCCCGGGTTCCTGGGCTATGAGAGCGCCGAGGCTTGGCAGCTCGCCTGCCGCCGCTGGGACGGCGGCACGAGCTGGGCGGACTACGGCTTCGACGAGCCGCTGACGGTCAACTTCTCCGGAACGAAAGACACGGTCCCTGGCGTCTTGTTCGGCGACACAACCGAGTTCGGATTCGACGCGACACCTGACGCTGAACAACCAATCGCAGAGCTCGGCTACAGGTGTGCGGCTGCGGTAGCCGTCGACGGTGCCGTCTACGCGTCCTGGTATGAGACCGGCGACACCGGGATCATCCAGACCGGCCCGTTCCACAACGTCTTCGTCGGCACCTACGTCGACGACGGTAAGGACTCGCTCGAGACGTGGCTCCACATCGCGAAGTTCACCGGCCCCGGGCAGACCAGTGACGTCATCTACCCGTTCCACGACGTACTGAAGATCTGGGACGGGAACATCTTCGCCGACCCGCCCAACTATGTTGACGGGACGACCGTCACCAGGGCGGTCAACTCGCTCGCGATGGGCGCCGCCGGCGGCGTCCCGCTCGCAGTGGTCGAATACGACGAGTTCACCACGGGAGAAGTAGACCCGATCCCGAATCTCGAGGTCATCAACCTCGACACGGGCGGCGTCATCCAGACCGACTGGCCGAACAACGCGTGGGCGAGCAGCGGCACCGCCGAATACACCTCCCCGCGGCAACTCCTCTGGGACCCCGACACGGGCGTCTACTACACGACGGCCGCCGACAACTCAGACACGTTCGCGGAGACGGGCGCGATCTACTGGGTCGTCTCGCTCGCAGCCGACGGGTCGGCATGGGGCCTCGTCGACCGCGGCGGCGTCAGCCTGCCCGCAGCGGAGAACGACAAGGACGGGATCGACGACATCTTCGACGTGCCGTTCAACCGAGCATCGACGTGGGTGGCGTTCGAGCCTGTGCCGGTGCTCGGCGTCGAGTCAGTCGCCGTGTACCTGCTCAACCAATCGTTCTTCAAGTACGCCGGCGGCGACTTCTCGATCTACGCGTGGCTCCCCTGCCTCAAATCTGTCTCTGACTCGTCCGCCTGGGACGCTCTGACCGCTGCTCCAGGCGCGTCACCGTATGTCGCGCCGAACCCCGACGCGACGGAAACGTGGAACCGGAACGGTCCCGTGGCCGCGGCCGTCAAGATCGGCAGCCACGTCTACGTGATCTGCGCCGAGGTCGCCCACGACGCCACGAACGACGACTACCGGGTCTACGACATCACGCTCGGCAACCCGTGCTCCCACAAGGGCATGCACATCTGGCAGCGCATCCCCCTCTAGACGCAGGTCAACCTCCATCCGAAAGGCCGGTAGCCGAATGCACGCCTGGGGTCTCATTGCCGCCGTGTCGCTCGACAGGCTGTTCGCGATCTGCGGTGTCGCCGCCGTAACCGGTGGCGCGCTCGTCGGCTTGATCTTCCGTGGCGCCGCGACGGCGTGGCGCGAAGAGCGCGACGCGGCCGTCGACAAAGCCGACCGCCTCGACGAGAAAGTCACCGCGCAAGCGGCTCAGATCGAGAAGTTGAAGGACAAGGTCGACGTGTTAGAGAAGCGCACCAACTACGAGGCGTATGCCGAGCGGAGCGCTGAAGACCACCGCCGGATCCTCGACAGCCTCGCCGAGCTCACACGGGGCTTGCACGCGAACACGACCGCGACCGAGTTCCTGATCAAGCAAGCGTTCCCGGCCGCCACCGCTGCCGCGCTGAAACCCTCCTAAAGCGAAAGGCACCTATATGCGAACCCTTGCCGCCGCAGCGGTGCTTTGCGCTGCGCTCGCACTCGCCATCCCGACCAGCGCCGCCGGCGCGTCCTCGCAGATCCACGCTCCCGTCAACGTGATGCTGCACGCGGGCTCGCATGGGCAGCGGGTCGCTGATCTGCAGTGGCTCCTCGGCGGCCACGACCCGAACACGTTCAGCTCGATCAAGCCGACCTTCCACTGGAAGCCCAACGGCTCCTTCGGGCCGCGCACCGCGGCTGCGGTTAAGCAGTACAAGTGGAAGCTCGGCTACCCCGGCAAGCTCATCCGCCCGATCGCCGGTCCGTACTTCTTCGAGTTGCTGACCGGGAAGGCGAACCGGCCGATCCGTTGGGTCGCGCTCGCGGCGCACCGTCTCAGCATTGTCGCCGCCGGGCCGACCGCGATCGCGCTCCGAATCAAGGCGCTCGAGGTGTCGCAGCTCGGCGTCACCGAGGTGCCGCTCGGCTCCAACCGCGGGCCGCAGGTGGCGATCTACCAGCGCGCGACCGGTGCCTACGGGGCCGCGTGGTGCGTGAGCTTTCAGCAGTGGTCGTTCTTGACGGGCGGCTACGGCACGTTCGCCTATGACACCGCGAGCGTCTACTACGCCGTGGATTGGGCGCAGCCGCGCGGCCTGCTCCGGGCGCAGCCGAAGGTCGGTGCGCTCGTCGCGTTCATCGACTACGACAGCGCCGGCCACCGGATCCCCGGCACCGGCCACATCGGCTATGTCGTCAAGACGACGGCGTCGGGGTTCGTCTATGTCGCCGGCAACGACGGCAACGCGGTCAGCGAGCACTTCCTTGACAACGGCACCCGCTCGCACGTCTTCATCTACCTCCCCGGGCTGACCGCGTGACCGCCGACACGCACCATCCACCGTTCTGGAGAGAGCACCTTCTTGCCGTGCTCGGCTGCCCGCAGCGCACGGAAAGCAAGCGACTTCTTGACGCCTGGAGCCGAGCAGAAGGCGGCACAGCCGCGTGGAACCCGCTCAACACCACGCTCGTCCTTTCCGGCTTCATGGGCCATGACTACAACACCGTCCCGGTCCGCAACTACACCGCTCCCGTCGCCGGCGTCTGCGCGACCGCGCTCACCCTGATCAGCCGCAACCTCGACGGCAGCCTCCGTTTCGCCGGGATCCTCGGCGACCTCCAAGCGGGCACGAAAACTGCCGAGCAGATCGTCGCCGACCGTCGCGGCCAGTTCTCGCTCTGGGGCACCAGCCCCGACCTGATCCTCACCGTACTGAAGGAGACGCCGTGATCCTGATCGACAAGCTCAACGGGTTTTTGGGCCGCTTCGTCGGCCCCAATGCAGCGCACGTGATCGATGGCCTGATTGCGTTTGCGCTCGTCGGCGCTGCCGCGTTCGCGGTCTCCGCGCCGGCACGCGTGTTCCTGCTCCATCACGCGCTGCTTGGCATAGTCGTCTCGTTGTCCGTCCCGTTGGTGACGGCGCTCGCGTCGAAGTTCCGCAAGGCCGCCGGCAGCTCGGCGTCGCTGGTCGACCAAATCACCGCCGCGGTGACGCAGGCCCTCAACGCTCAGGCCACGCCGACGGAGCCTCCCGCCCAGTAAGCCGCATGTCGCGGCCTGCTGCCATGCTCTGATGGGACGCCTCGACCTTCCAGATCCTCACCGTGACGAGGATGATGACGACCCCAACGAAGCGTTCTGGGCACGTGCTGGCGTCCACGAGACGATCACGCCGGAGATCCGCGCACGTGTTGACGCGGTCAAGGCCGCACGAGACGGCGACCCAGTCGTGTTCGAGGCTCGCCTGAGCATGTCTGAGGCCGCCAGGCGCCGCGCAACAACGGATCTCTCAGAGCGTGAAATCGAAATCATCGCAGCGGTTGCGGAAGGCCTAAGGAACAAACAGATCGGCGTCCGTCTCTTCCTCTCGGAAGAAACCATCAAGTCGCATATCAGGCACATCATCGTCAAGCTCGACGCTCGCAACCGTGCACACGTGGTCGCGCTCGCCTACCAACGGCGCATCTTGCGACTGCCCTGAAACCATGCCTAAATCTGCCGCCGATGAGCCGCCTGTCTGCACGTGCCACGGCGAGCCGATGCGGTTCTCGAAGGACAGCCGGTATCGCGCCGGCGGCTTCTGGCGATGCGCTGTCAAGCACAGCGAGATCAAAAACCGCGGCTACCACCGCCGGATGGAAGACCCTGTCTTTCGGATCGAGCGTCGACTGCAGCAGGCGCGCGCTCGTCGTGCAATCGCGCTCGCGAAGCGTGGTGGTGAACGGAACCCGAGAATGGCTGCGTTTCTGGCCGTGACCAGAAGGAGCACCAATGGCTAAATATCGTCAGAAGGACGAGGTCGACCTCCGCTGGAACCGCATCCGGCGACGTCTTACCCGCGAGCTCGACACGCAGATCGCGGATTGGCGCGAAGAAGCATTGAACCGTCTGCTGTCGGGTGCGTGGGAGAAGTACGCCGAAGCGATCAGCAGCGGCCGTCTCCTCGAGCTTGAGACGAAGTACGAGACGTTCGTT
>CAAGKR010161414.1_pt1 | contig 28266 bp, 22 predicted proteins | sample 2556971 | NCBI WGS metagenome assembly CAAGKR01 (sample SAMEA5207829, study PRJEB30636) | soil metagenome | biome: forest; feature: boreal; material: soil | place: USA | collected 2011-09 | depth 1 m | reverse complement strand
GGACCGCGGCATCGCGCGGTTCTTCAGCTACATGAACCTGTTCATCTTCTCGATGCTGGCGCTTGTTCTCGCTGCCGACGTGGTCATCCTGATCATCGGGTGGGCGCTGGTGGCGCTCAGCAGCTACCTGCTCATCGGCTTCTGGTACGAGCGGCCCAGCGCGGTGCTCGCTGCACGCAAGGCCTTCATCACCCAGGTGATCGGTGACGTCGCCTTGGTGATCGCGGCATTCCTGATCGTCCTCAAGGTCGGCACTCTGAGCATTCCGGGGATCTTCGCGGCGGCCGGGTCATTCCCGGCCAGCGGGCTCCTCATCACCGGCATCTGCTCGCTGCTCGCCATCGGTGCGTTCGCGAAGAGCGCGCAGTTCCCGCTGCACACGTGGTTGCCCGACGCCATGGAGGGTCCAACCCCCGTCTCTGCGCTCATCCACGCCGCCACGATGGTCACCGCTGGCGTGTACCTCATCGCCCGTTTCCACCCGCTGTTCGACCGGGCGCCGGTGGCCCAGGGCATGGTCGCCTGCGTCGGCATTGGCACCGCGCTGATGGCGGGCGTGATCGCGTTGAGCCAGGTGGACATCAAGCGTGTCATCGCTTACTCGACGATGTCGCAGATCGGGCTGATGATCTTCGCGGTTGGCATCGGTGCGTACTCGGCGGCGATGTACCACCTCGCCGCACACGCGGTCTTCAAGGCGCTGCTCTTCATGGCCGCGGGCAACGTCGTCCACGCGCTCCACGACGAGCAGGACATACGCCTGATGGGCGGGGTCTCGGCGCGGATGCGGCGCACCGAGCTGTGCTTCTTGAGCGGGACCTTCGCCCTGGCGGGCATCCCCATCTTCGTGGGGTTCTTCAGCAAGGAGGGCCTGCTCGGCTTCGGCCTCACCAACGGGCCAGGAGCGGTCCCATGGGTGCTCTACGTGGTGGGACTCGGCATCAACGTGCTCACCGGGCTGTACGCGTTCCGACTGTGGGCCACCGTGTTCCGCGGCGAGCCGCAGACGGCACGCGTGTACGCGGCACACGAAGCGCCGCCGACCATGCTCGTGCCCGTGCAGATCCTCGCAGCGCTGAGCCTCGGTCTGGGCGCGGTGCTGGCCGTGTGGGCTCTGCTGATCCACGACAACTTCTTCATCGGAGTCTTCGCTCGCTTCCTGTCGCCGGTGTTCACCACGGCAAACTCGGGACCTCTGGCGGTCGACCTGGGCACGGGGCAGGCGGTGATCGCCGGCATCGTGGGCACGGCGGCGTCCCTGCTGGGAGCCGGGTTTGCAGCACGGATATGGTTGCAGCGCAGGCCTGAGCCGGCCGCCGTGGTCGAACGGTTGCCGCGTGCTCTGCCACAGCTCTCGTACAACAAGTTCTACTTCGACGAGCTCTACGACGCCGTCCTGGTCCGTCCGACCATCGCCCTGGCGCGCACGATGCGCAGGGTCGTCGAGCCCCGTGCCATGGACGGGTGGGTGCGGCTGGTGGCCGACGCGTGCTCCGAGCTGGGCGCCTGGGCACGCGACTACCAGACCGGGCTGATCCGCGACTACGCGTCATACATGATCGCGGCGGCCGGTGTGTTCGTGGTGGCCACGATCGTGCTGGTGTCACGATGAACATTCCCTGGCTGACGATCGTCCTGGCAATCCCGCTGGGGGCGTCGATCCTGCTCCAGCTGATCCCGCGCACCGCGACCACGGCGCTCAAGGCATTCACGGTTGCGGCGACGCTGGCCACCGCGATCGTCGTCTGGGCGCTGGTGGCAACGATGAGCGGAAGCGCAGTGTCGCCCGGTCCGCTCGGCTTCCACTACGAGGAGACCCACGAGTGGATCTTCGCCATCGGCGCCACGTATCACCTCGGGCTCGACGGAATCTCGGCGTGGATCCTGGCGCTCAACGCCGGCGTGTTCCTGCTCGGTTCGGTGCTCATCTCGAGGCGCAGCACCGACCGGCTCAAGCTGTTCTGCGGGCTGCTCCTGCTCACCGAGACGATGACGGCTGGTGTGCTGCTCAGCCTCGATCTCCTGCTCTTCTACCTCTTCTGGGAGGGGATGCTGATCCCGCTCTACTTCATCCTCGCCAACTACGGCAACGAGAATCGAGGCCGGGCGACCCTGAAGTTCATCATCTACACGGTCGCGGGCAGCCTGCTGATGCTGATCGCGATCATCGCCCTGGACTTCGCCAGCGGGCGCGGCTCGTTCGACATCACCGCGCTTCTCGGTGGCCAGATGTCGCGGACGCCGCTGGTCATCCCCGGCCTCAACATCAGCACCTTCAGCCCGGAGCAGTGGGCGTTCCTGGCGTTCGCCGCCGCGTTCGCCATCAAGATCCCGATCGTGCCGTTTCACACGTGGCTCCCCGACCTCTACGAATCGGCGCCGGTCCCCGTGCTGGTGTTCTTTGCCGGGCTGGTGAGCAAGCTCGGCGCCTACGGCTTCATCCGCTTCGGACTAACGCTCTTCCCCGACGCGATCAGCACCTTCAAGTGGCTGCTGGCCGCGCTCGCGGTGCTGAGCATCATCTACGGCGCGCTCATGGCCCTGAGCGAGACGGACCTGAAGCGCATCGTGGCCTACTCGAGCATCAGCCATCTCGGCTTCATCGCGCTCGGCATCTTCACCCTGACCACCAACGGGGTGAATGGCGCGGTGATCCAGATCGTCAACCACGGGATCATCATCACCGCGCTCTTCATCATCGTCGGCCTCGTCGAGGAGCGCACCGGCACGCGCGACATCCGCGAGCTGTCCGGGCTCGAGAAGCGGATGCCGTGGCTGTACGGGCTGTTCCTGGTGGCGACACTCGCTGGGCTGGGCATGCCGGGGATGAACTCCTTCGCGGGCGAGTTCTCGATCATGCTCGGCGCATTTCAGCTGCACCCGGCGTATGCGGTGCTCGCGGGTGTCGGGGTGGTGCTCGCGTGCTGGTACATGCTGCGTCTGCACCAGGGTCTGATGCACGACCCGCCGCAGCCGCGCACCGAGGGCGTCCGCGACATCCGGCTCAGCCAGGGCCTGGTGCTGCTCCCGCTGACCGCTTTGATGCTGCTTCTCGGTGTCTTTCCCCGACCCGTCGGTGACATCGCACGGCCCAGCGTCGAACAGTCGGTTGCCGTCGCCAACGGATCGCTCGGCTCGACAGCGCTGACCACGGTCACCGGAAGCGGCCCGTGAACGCGCTGGCCGTCCTGCCACCACTGACCACGCCGCGCGGCGCCGACATCCTCGGCATCCTGCCCGAGGTCATCCTCGCTGTCGGCTTCGTCACGCTGCTCATGCTCGACCTGGTGACCAGCGCAGCTCACCGCGGCTGGCTGGCCGGCTTCAGCCTGCTCGCGGTCGCGGCGTCATTCGGCTCGACGGTGTGGGGTTGGTTCGATGCCTCCACGCCGCACACCGTGTACTTCGGCTCGTTCGCGTACGACCGCTTCGGCCTGTTCATCAACGCGATCATCCTGGTGAGCACCGCGCTGGTCCTGATGATCAGCCCGCAGTACCTCAACCGGCGCGGCCTGCACTACGGCGAGTACTACTCACTGATCCTGGCGGCGGCCACCGGGATGATGATCCTGGCCGGGGCGAGCAGCCTAATGGTGATCTTCCTGGCCATCGAGCTGCTCTCCATCGCGCTGTACATCCTCAGCGGCTTCAGCCGCCAGGAACCGCGCTCCCAGGAGGCTGCGCTGAAATACCTGCTTCTGGGTGGTTTCGCGTCCGGCTTCCTCCTCTTCGGCATGGCGTTGATCTACGGGGAGACGGGCCACACCCAGCTGGTTCAGATCGCGGCTGCGTTGCAGAGCTCGGGCAACACGGTTGACCCGCTGCTGATGGCCGGCATCGCAATGCTCTTCGTCGGGCTCGCCTTCAAGATCAGTGCCGCGCCATTCCACACCTGGACGCCCGACGTGTACCAGGGCGCACCGACGTCGGTCACCACCTTCATGAGCGTGACCACCAAGGTGGCCGCTTTTGCCGCGCTGATCCGCGTCTTCACCTACACGCTCGGCGAGCCCACCGTCTATGACCGCTGGAAGATCATGGTGTACTTCGTGGCGATCGCGTCCATGGTGATCGGCAACGTCGCCGCGCTGCGCCAGACCAGCCTGAAACGGATGCTCGGCTACTCGGGCATCGCCCAGGCGGGCTACATCCTCATCGGCGTCGTCGTGCAGCCATTCACCGCGCAGGGCACTGCGGACGGGCTGGGCACCGTCGCGTCGCTGTACTACCTGGCCGCATACGCGGTCACCAACATCGGCGCCTTCGCCGTGATCACTGTCATGGCCGGGCGCGGCGAGGACATGGACAGTTACGACAGCCTGCGCGGACTCGCCTTCCGGCGCCCGTACGTGGCTGCCGCGATGGGCCTCTTCCTGCTGTCGTTGGGAGGATTCCCGCCCACGGCTGGGTTCTTCGCCAAGTTCTTCGTCTTCGCTTCGGCCATCAATGCGCACGAGCTTCCCCTGGCGCTCTGGGGGATTGGCACCAGCGCCATCTCGGTCTTCTACTACCTGCGCGTCGCCCTGCTGATGTATACGCGGCCGGGTCCCGACCAGGCGTCGTACAACTGGTCGCGCACCTCACTGGCCGGCGGCGGCGTGCTTCTGCTCACCGGCGCGGGGACGCTGGTGCTCGGCATCCTCGTCACCCTGGTGCTGAACCTCGCGATCCTCGCTCAGCACGGAATCGTCCCCGCCTGAAGGCGCGCCGGAGCGCGTGACACGTGGCCGGCCGCCTAGACTCGCCGGCGTGGAGGACGCCCTGCGCCGTCAGCTGTCATCGGCCGTGGGCACCAGCGGCATGGGCGCGGCCAACGTCGTGCACCCCGCCAACCTGACCCAGCTTCGCGAGGCGCTGACAGCGTGCACCGCGGCCGGCGCGACGGTCGCGCCGCGGGGCTCGCCACGGGCCACCACGGCGTCGGTGGTGATCGACGCCGACAAGCTCGATTCGATCCTCCTCGACCCCACGGCGCTGCTCCTGCACGCTGGGGCGGCCGCGACCTGGCTTGCGGTACGCGAAGCTGCGAGTGCGCGGCGCCTGGCGGTGAGCGGGCTGCCGAACGTGCGCAGCGAACGAGCCGGCGAATCGGTGGCACTCGGTGAGATCGCCCACCGGACGCTCGCCGGCCTTGACCTGCTCACCAACGCGGGAGAACTGATCTCGGCCGGGGGACGGACGCTCAAGGACGTTGTCGGCTACGACCTCCCCGGCCTCGCGCTCGGCAGTGGCCAGCGACTTGGGCTGATCCTGGCCGTGACGCTGCGGCTCGACCCGGCAGGTGGACGGGTGCCGGCCCAGCCCGGCCCTGGCCCCTGGGGGGGGAACGAGGTGGTGGACGTCACCTCAGCGTTCGCTGCCGGACAGGGCGTTCAGGCGACGTCGCCGGCCTTGGACTGACTGGTCGACTCCGGCTCGACCACGTCCGCGCTTGGGGGACGGTACACGGTGCTGGTGAGCATGCCCTCGACGTAGTCGAGCTCGAGCATGCCGCCCTTGGCGCATTGCAGGCGGTGCAGCGCCCAGGCTGCCCGACCCTCACTGCGTACCCAGAACGCCTGGATTGGATCGCCGTGGCTTACGCAGATCCCGCCGTCAGAGGGGTGTTGCGTGAGCAGGCGTCGAATGGGGCGCTCCACCCGCGCCGCCATCTCATTGACGCGCTCGTCTTGGGGGAGCAGCCCCGGCCACAGCATGTGAATCATCCACAGTGGACGGCGCCATGGCACCTGGGGCGGCCGGATCCCCTGGAGGTAGCGCCCGAACCGGGCCTCGATGAGGTCGTTGGTGAACGTGACCGTCGAACCCGGGATGTGGCTGCTGATGATCTCGGCGGTCTGGGTGGCCCGTTCCAGCGGGCTGCTGTAGATCTGGCGAGCCGCAGTGGTGGAGAGGCGCCGGCCGAGCGCGTGAGCCTGGCGCACACCCTTCTCGCTCAGCGGAAAGTTGGGGAGGTGCCCGTACAAGACCCCGTCGGGGTTGCGCACGTCGCAATGCCGCGCCAGGTAGACGCGGGTCGACGTCGCTTGAGACACGCCTCGATGCTACGAGATCGAAGGCCATGCGGCGCTACGCTTGCTGTCATGTCCGAGCCCGCATGGACCCAGTGGGACGGCGCCACCTACGACCGGGTTGCCAATCCCCAGGCGCGTTGGGGGGCCTCGGTACTCGAGCGCCTGGCGTTGCACGGCGACGAAACCGTGCTGGACTGTGGCTGCGGCAGCGGCCGGGTCACCGAACAGCTGCTGGCGGCGCTGCTGACCGGGAAGGTGATCGCGCTCGACGCGTCGCGCAGCATGCTCGACCAGGCGCGCCGCCGCCTGGGCGGAGCCGGGGAGCATGTGAGGTTTGTCGAAGCCGACCTTCTGCAACTCTCGCCGCTCACCCTCGGGGACGACGCGCCGGTGGATGCGGTGTTCTCGAGTGCGACCTTCCACTGGATTCCAGATCACGCGCGGCTCTTCACAAATCTCGCCGGGGTGCTGCGCGCCGGTGGGCGCATGTCTGCGCAGTGCGGAGCCGAGGGGAACATCAGCCGTCTGCTGGCGGTCGCCCAGGGAGTCGGACTGGAGAGGGTCAGTGTCTGGGAGTACGCCTCGGCAGAGGTGACGCGAGTGCGGCTCGAAGCAGCAGGCTTCGAAGATGTGCAGGTGTGGACACACGAGGAACCGACCCGCTTCGACGACGAGGCGGAGCTCACCGAATACCTCGAGACGGTCTGCTTCGGCCAGGCGGCTGCGAGCATGCGAGAGGACCATCGCCGGCAGTTGCTGGGGGCTGTGGTCGCCGCCATGCCCGAACCCGTCATCGACTATGTGCGCCTCAACATGGTGGCGCGGCGGCGCTAGGGAGCACGATGGCGCCCCCGGCAGGAATCGAACCTGCGACCGACCGCTTAGAAGGCGGGTGCTCTATCCGCTGAGCTACGGGGGCGCGGCCAGTGTGCCCATATAATCGCTGAGCTTCATGGTGGCTATAGCTCAGCTGGTTAGAGTGCCAGGTTGTGGCCCTGGAGGTCGAGGGTTCAAATCCCTCTAGCCACCCCATTTAACAGGGGCGAGGCAGATCCTCGCCCCTCGGTGCCTCGGAGTGAATCCGATGCACCTCACCTCCCACTCCTCGGCGCTCCTCGAGCGCCGCCTCGGCATTCGCCGAGTGGAGTCACGCCGGCTTGGTCACTTCCCCACTCGCGCGTCATCGAGCCGCGCAACCAGTCCGTCGGCGACAGCCGAAGCCACCGAGGCACCGACGTGGAGAGGTACCGGGCCGCCGTTGAGGATGGCGTCCGCATGCGCGAGCCAGGCGGTGTCGCTCGCCACGCTGTCGACGAGTGGGTCGCCGCCGAGGCGGGCGACGAAACGCGCAGCAATCCAGGCGAGACGTCCGCTTCCTGTGCTGGCTGCGAACCGGTTCGCCTGCTCAGCCAGCCGCGTGCCCACCGCCAGCACCGCCATGCGCCGCGCCAGACGCCGGATCGGGAGCTGCTGTGCGTCGGGATCCGCGCCGGCGAGTTGATCGAGGTTTCTCGCAAGCGCGTGGATCTCGGTGAGCAGTGGTGCGGCCAGCGCGGCAGCGGGTCCGCGTTCACCCGCGTCCTCGGCCCGGCGTTCGAGGTCACCCAGGAAGTGCGGTCCCGCACCACGATGCAGGGCGCGCAGCACGTCGAGCGCGATCACGTTGCCCGATCCTTCCCAGATGGCGTGGACCGACACGTCGCGCAGCAGGCGCGCATCGGGCCAATCCTCGATGAAACCACTGCCGCCGCGGATCTCCATCGCATCGCCGGCCACGACCCGCGCCCGCTCGGTGAAGTACCCCTTGAGCAGTGGTGTCAGCAGGCGCAGTGCGCCACCAGCCTCGGCATCCCCGCCGTCAGCTCTGTCGAGAAGCTCGCTGACCGCGACGGTGGCTGACAGCGCGGCTGTGGAGTCGACGACCAGGTCGGCGAGGCTGTCACGCATGAGCGGGTGCATCTGGAGCACGGCTCCGAACGTCCGACGATGCGCGGTGTGGTCGAGCGCTTCGACGGTGTTCCGTCGCATCGCCCCGGCGGTGGCGGCCACGATCCCGACACGGGTCAGCGAGACCATGTCCATCATCTGGCGCATGCCCCGATCCAGCTCACCAACCTGCCACGCGAACGCACCGCGCAGGCCCACCTCCCCCGACGCCATGGCCCGCGTACCGAACTTGTTCTTGAGCCGGTGGATGAGGATGGCGTTCCGGGTGCCGTCGTCGAGCACGTGTGGCATGAGGAACAGGCCGAGTCCCGCCGGGCCGGGCGGCGCGCCCTCGGGGCGGGCCATGACCAGCGCCAGGTCCGATTGAGGGCAGCTGGCGAACCACTTCTCGCCATGCAGGCGCCAGCCGCCATCGTCGTCGCGCACCGCCACAGTCTCGTTGGCACCGACGTCTGATCCGCCTGCCTTCTCCGTGAGGAACATCGCCGAGGTGAGGTGGGAACCGGTGTCGTCGGCGATGCGGCGCACGAACCGCTCTGCAAGGGGAGGGTCGTTACGCGCCAGGCAGCGCGCCATGGCGTCCATCATCCCCACCGGGCAACCTGTGATCGCCTGGTCCGCCTGCAGGAAGAGGTACGAGACCGCACTGGTCAGTGCGCGTGGCGCCACGCCCGCCAGGCCCCGCCAACCCGGCACGTGGGCGGATCGCACGGTCCCGAACCCGAGCACCGTGTTGATGAGCTCGCCATACGCTGGATGGAACTCGATGTCGTCGATGCGCGACCCTCGCGCGTCGTACTGATGGAGCAGGGGAGGGTGCCGATCCGCGGCCACGGCCAGCGGCTCCACGCGCTGTGGCACAAGCACACCGAGCTCGGCCAGCGCGGCGTGCGCCGCCGGCCACACCGACTCGCCGACGCTCTCGCGGATCAGCCAGTGAAGATGCTCGTCGCCGCTGTACCAATCCCTGCGCTGCACGGGCGGGATGTGTCGTGCACCCGGGTCACTCGGCAGCATGCGTGTAGGTTACGCCGGAGCCAGGGCGGCGCCGTGCCACTGCCCACGCGCGGTCAACACGTCGCGGAGCAGTCGCGGCCGGTCGGTCATGATGGCGTCGACGCCGAGGTCGAGGAGGGCCGTCATCTCGGCGGCGTCGTCGATCGTCCACACGTGCACCTGAAGGCCCGCTCCATGTGCCGCGTCGACGAAGCGGCGGTCGACCACCACCAGCCGGCGCGCCCGCACCGGCACCTGGAGGCAGTCCGCCTGCAGTCGGGGCATCCGCCCGGTGCGCGAGGCCAGCCACGCCGCGGTGATCCCCCCGGGTCCCATCGACGTGCAGACCGCACCCCTCGACAAGCGCCGGATGCGGCGCAGGCGCTCGTCCGAGAAGGACCCGATGCACACGCGATCGAACGCGTCGAGCCTGCGCAGTAATTCCACGAGCGGCTCCACAACGGCGTCGGACTTGGTGTCGATATTGACGAAAACACCCGGCCAGCGGGTGAGCACCTCTTCCATCGTCGGCACGCGGATGCCGCTGCCCCGCAGGGGAAACGACCTGCCATCGACACTGAAGTAGTAGGCGGCGTCGGCGGCGCTGATCTCCGCCGCGCTGACCTCCGAGAGGCGGCCGCGACGGTCGGTGACCCGCTCGAGCACATGGTCATGGAAGGAGAAGACGATGCCGTCGCTGCTGAGATGAGCGTCGGTCTCGACGTGGTGGTAGCCGAGCTCGACGGCGGCGTCGAATGCAGGGATGGTGTTCTCGGGCAGCTCCTCGGCTCCGCCCCGATGGGCGATGGCGATCGGCGTCGGGTGGTCGAGGAACGGGTGCATGTCAGACGGCGGCCGTCCGGGGTGCCTCCTGCAGCACCAGGTCGCAGGTGGCCGCAGCCCGGCGGCCGGCGTCGATGGCGTCGACCACCAGCGCCGCGCCGATCACCGCGTCGCCCGCTGCCACCACCACCCGGCCGGCGCGCATGTCCTCGTCGACGGCGATCCGGGCGCCGTCGACGAGGTCGACACCGAGCTGGGCGAACAGCGGTGAGGGACGCACGCCGCTGAACCCGATGGCCAGAAGGACGAGGTCGGCATCGATGACACGCTCGGTTCCGGCACGCCGAGTGAGCCCGCGCCCACCGGATGCGCCGGGGCTGCGATCAACGTCGACCACCTCGATGCCGCGCACTCGCCCGTCTGTGTCACCCATGAAACCGAGCACCTCGATCCCGAAGGCACGAATCCCTCCCTCCTCGTGGGCGGCGTGGTTGCGGAGCACCAGCGGCCACTGCGGCCATGGGTTGGATGCAGGACGGACCCGCGGCGGCTCGGGGTAGATGACCAGCTGCTGCACCGACGCGCACGATTCGCGGTGGGAGTCGCCCAGACAGTCCGCGGCCGTATCGCCCCCGCCAATGATCACCACGTGGCGTCCGGCAGCGCTGATCACCTCGGCCGGTTCCCCGGCCACCCTGCGGTTCTGTCCGGTCAGATAGTCCATGGCCAGGTGGATGCCGTCGAGGTGTCGGCCGGGGAGCTCGGCGTCGCGCGCGTGCTCGGCGCCGACCGCCAGCACCACGGCTTCGTGACGTTGCAAGAGCTCATCACCACTCACGTCGACCCCGCAATCGTAGTTGCACTCGAAGCTGACGCCCTCTGCACTCAGCAGGTCGAGCCGGCGATCGAGGATCGCCTTGCCCATCTTGAAGGCGGGAATCCCGTAGCGCAGCAGACCGCCGGGCCGGTCCGCGCGCTCGTACACGACCACTCGATGGCCTGCTCGATTGAGCTGCTGCGCGGCAGCCAGGCCGGCGGGTCCGGAGCCGACAACCGCGACGCTGCGGCCGGTGCGGTACCCGGGCGGCTCAGGCCTGATCCAGCCGTTCGCGAATGCGGTCTCAATGGTGGTCCGTTCGATCTCTTTGATGCTCACCGCATCCCCACCGATGGCGAGGACGCACGCCGGCTCGCATGGAGCAGGGCAGAGCCACCCGGTGAACTCGGGGAAGTTGTTGGTGCTGGCCAGGTTGTCGGATGCGCCGTGCCAGTCGCCGCTGCGGGCCAGGCCGTTCCATTCCGGGATGAGGTTGCCCAAAGGACAGGCGTGATGGCAGAAGGGCACCCCGCAGTCCATGCAACGCCCCGCCTGCGCCTCGACGGTGGCCAGCGGCAGCGGGTGGATGAGCTCGCTGTGGTCGCGAATGCGCTCGGAGACCGCGCGGTACGGTGAGGTCCGGCGGGGGACCTCGAGGAAATCGCGGCGCACGCTCATCCCGCCAGCTCGAGCGCGACTCGCCGCGCCGTCAGGACGCGTTCGTAGTCGGTGGGCAGCACCTTGATGAACCGTTGCAGTGATCCAGGCCAGTTCTCGAGCAGCTCCTCGGCGACCGGGCTGCTCGTGTACGCGAGGTGGTGCTCGAGAAGAGCCCGCACAGTCTCGCCATCCGCTTCCTCATCCGCCTCGAGCAGCTTCACCATCGCGGTGTTGCAGCGCTGCGTGAAATGGCCGTCGACGTCGAGCACGTATGCGAGGCCCCCGCTCATCCCGGCGGCGACGTTGCGCCCGGTGCGGCCGAGGATGACCACGACGCCACCGGTCATGTACTCGAGCGCATGGTCGCCGGTTCCCTCCACGACGGCGTTGGCTCCGCTGTTGCGCACGGCGAAACGCTCGCCGGCGACCCCGCGGACGAAAAGCTCGCCAGACGTGGCGCCGTAGAGGAGCACGTTGCCCGCGATGACGTTGTCGTCGGCGCGGCGGCGGGAGTTCCCAGGCGGAACAACCACGATGCGGCCGCCGCTCAAGCCCTTGCCACAGCCGTCGTTGACCTCGCCGTTGACGGTGAGCGTGATGCCGCCGGCCAACCAGACACCGAACGACTGGCCCGCGCTGCCCTGCAGGTCGACGCGGATGGTGTCCTGGGGCAGTCCGACGGCCCCGTGGCGCAGGGCCACCTCGCCGCTGAGCCGCGCCCCGACGCTGCGATCGCGGTTGCTCACGCGCATGCGCAGCTGCACTGGAGTACCACGCTCGAGCGCATCACCGGCGAACGCGATGACCCGCTCGTCGATGTCGCCGTGGAACGCGTGGGCCGCCCGAGAGCGCGAATGCCTCGGCTCGCCTGGAGCGACCAACAGCCTGGCGAGGTCGACGTCGCCGGTCGAGTCCACCTGAGCGAGGAGCTCGACGCGCCCGACCAGGTCCTCGAACCGACGCACGCCCAGCCGTGACATCCACTGGCGCACGTCCTCGGCGAGGAAGCGCATGAAGGTGACGATGTGTTCGGCGCGCCCGGTGTACCGCCGGCGCAAGTCGGGATCCTGGGTGGCGATGCCGACCGGGCAGGTGTTGAGATGGCAGACGCGCATCATCACGCAGCCGGCTGCGACCAGCGGCGCGGTGGCGAAGGCGAACTCCTCGGCGCCCAGCAGGGCGGCAACGACGACGTCGCGGCCGGTGCGCATCAGCCCATCGGCCTGCAGCACCACGCGGTCCCGCAGGCCGTTGGCGACCAGCGTCTGCTGCGCCTCGGCAAGGCCCAGCTCCCAGGGTGCTCCGGCGTGGGTCAGCGACGACAGTGGCGCGGCCCCGGTGCCGCCCTCGTACCCGGAGACAACAATGTGGTCGGCGCGGGCCTTGGCGACCGCCGCCGCGATGGGCCCGACGCCCATCTCCGCGGTCAGCTTGACGCTGATCCGCGCCGCGGGATTGACCGAGCGGAGGTCGTGAATGAGCTGGGCGAGGTCCTCGACCGAGTACACGTCGTGGTGCGGTGGGGGGGAGATGAGCCCGACACCGGGAGTGGCGTGACGGAGGCGCGCGATGGTCACGTCGACCTTGTCGCCTGGGAGCTGCCCGCCCTCACCCGGCTTGGCGCCCTGTGCCACCTTGATCTGGATCTCGCTCGCGTTCACCAGGAAGTGCGCGGTGACGCCAAAGCGCGCGGAGGCCACCTGCTTGATCGCGCTTCGGGACGAGTCCTCCCCGTCGGTGGCGAAGCGCGCCGCATCCTCGCCTCCCTCACCGGTGTTGGAGCGGCCGCCGATGCGATTCATGGCGATCGCCAGCGTCTCGTGCATCTCCGGCGAGATCGAGCCCAGCGACATGGCGCCGGTGGCGAACCGGTGCACCAGCGAGTCGGCGCTCTCCACCTCGTCGAGCGGAACCGCCACCTCAGCCTCGCGCAGCGCCAGCAGCCCGCGCAGAGTGCGGCGCTCCGCGGACTCTCGATCGGCGAGCGCCACGTAGCGGGCGAACTCGGCGGGTGACTCCGAACGAACGGCGTGCTGGAGGGCGCCGATGACCTCTGGGTTCCACGCTCGCTTCTCTCCGTTGCGGCGCCACTGGTAGCTGCCGCCGGGATCGAGCGCGGCGGGTGGGGCACCCGTGGCGGGGAAGGCACGGGCGTGGCGACTCAGGGCATCCGCGGCGATGCGTTCGAGGCCGGCGCCGCCGATGCGCGTCGGCGTGCCGGTGAAGTACTGCTCGACGACCCCCTCGGACACGCCGATGGCCTCGAACAGCTGGGCGCCGCAGTACGACAGCACCGTCGAGATGCCCATCTTGGCAATGGTCTTCAACAGGCCCTTGTGCAACGCCTGGACGACGTTGCGCTGAGCGGCGGCACCGTCGAGGTTCTCCACCACGCCGGTGGCAGCCATCTCGGCGGCGGTGTCGAGGAGCAGGTACGGGTTGACCGCCTCGGCGCCGTAGCCGATGAGCAGGGCCAGGTGGGCGACCTCACGCGGCTCGCCGCTCTCGACCACCAGCCCCACCCCGGTGCGGGTCCGCTCCCTGAGGAGGTGATGGTGCACCGCGGCGGTGGCCAGCAGCGAGGGAATCGGCGCGTGGCCGGCGTCGGCGCCACGGTCGCTGAGGATGAGGATGGATCGCCCGGCAGCCACCGCCTCCGAGGCGAGCCTGCAGATGCGGTCGAGGCCATCGCGCAGGCCTTCGACCCCATTGGCAACGTGGAAGACGGCGTTGATGGTCTCGGCGGGGAACTGTCGCTGGGTGACGTGGCGGATGGTGGCCAGGTCGGCGCTGGTCAGGATCGGGTGCGGCATCTCCAGCCGCGCGGCCTGTCCCGGTCCCTGCTCGAGGAGGTTGCCGCCCACCCCCAGCGAGCACACCAGCGACATGACCGACGCCTCCCGGATCGGGTCGATCGGGGGGTTGGTCACCTGCGCGAAGAGCTGCTTGAAGTATGCGAAGAGTGGCTGGGGACGATGGCTCAGCACCGCCAGCGGAGCGTCGTTGCCCATCGATCCCACCGGCTCCTCACCGCGAGAGGCCATCGGCGCGACGATCAGGCGCAGGTCCTCCTCCGTCCACCCGAAGAGGTGCTGGCGGATGCGCAGCGTGCCCGAGTCCGGCTCCTGCTGCTCCAGACCGGCACCGAGGTCGTCGAGCCGGACCGTCCCCCCTCTGATCCACTCCTGGTACGGATGCCGCCCGGCCAGCTGGGTCTTGCAAGCGTCGTCGTCGAGGATCTCGCCCGCCTCAGTGTCGACGAGCAGGAGCCGCCCGGGATCGAGCCTCCACTTCTTGACGATGCGCTCCTCGGGGATGTCGAGCACGCCCGCCTCGGACGCCATCACCACCATCCCGTCGTCGGTCACCAGGTACCGTGCCGGACGAAGCCCGTTGCGGTCGAGACAGGCGCCAACCAGCCGCCCGTCGGTGAAGGCGATGGCGGCGGGACCGTCCCATGGCTCGAGAAGGGCGGCGTGGAATTCGTAGAAGGCGCGCCGCTCCTCGTCGATCAGCGCGTTACCGTGCCACGCCTCCGGGATCATCATCATCATGGCGTGCTCGATCGAGCGACCTGACATCGTGAGCAGCTCGAGCGCATTGTCGAACTGCGTGGAGTCCGAGCCGTCAGCGTCGAGGACGTCGCGGATCTTGTCGACGTCTCCACCGAACAGGGCGCTGCGGAACTTCGACTGCCTCGCCGACATCCAGGCGACGTTGCCGCGCAGGGTGTTGATCTCACCGTTGTGCGCTGACATGCGAGCGGGATGGGCCAGGTCCCATCGCGGGAGCACGTTGGTCGAGAAGCGCGCGTGCACGATGGCCAGAGCCGATGCCACCGACTCATCGCGCAGGTCGGCGTAGAAGCGGCCCAGCTGTTCGGCGGTCAGCATCCCCTTGTACACGACCGTGCGGCTGCTCAGGCTGGCGATGTGCAGCACGCGCCGGTCCATGCCGGATTCACGGGCGCGCGACTCGATGACCCGGCGCACGACGTAGAGACGGCGCTCGAGCGCGTCGCCGTCGAGGCCCACGGCGGCGACGAAGAACTGGCTGATGTGCGGCATCGCGCCCCGCGCCGTGACCCCGGGCACACCCCGGTCGACCGGCACCTGGCGCCAGCCGAGCAGGTGGACGCCCTCGTCGGCGCAGCATTCGGCGATGAGCGTCTGCGCCAGCTCTCGCTGGGATAGAGACGGCGGGAGGAAGACCATCCCCACCCCGTAGCCGCCGGCCGGGGGAAGATCCAGCCCGGCAGCTGCCCTGAGGAACCCATCGGGGACTTGGAGGAGGATGCCGGCGCCGTCGCCGGTGTCGGGATCGGCACCGGTGGCGCCGCGATGTCCGAGGTTGACGAGGGCGCGCATGGCGGCAGTCACGATGTGGTGCTCGGCGGAGCCCGATGTGGTGGCCACAAAGGCAACGCCGCACCCGTCGTGCTCGAATCCTGGATCGCGAAGGTCGCGGTCGGTCGGCATTTGAGCGCTCATCCGTTAGATGCCCTGGCGTCCTGACAGGACGTGGTCAGCCGATCAAGACGCAATAGTAGGGTGCTGGCGGCTTTCGCCGCGCTCCGTCGCCATCGATGTCGCATTCGCTACGATCAAACAGAGTTCACGCTGGTTCTGCACGAATGCGCCGCCGGCGGCGCCAGGGGAGAGATGGCCCAGATCACCGCCAGGACGGTGGCGCATGACGCCGGTCATCCGGCACCCACGTTGCTGGAGCGCTTCCGCCGCAACCAACCATGGTGGCTGCTGCCGATCACCGTCGTGACTGTGCTCGGTGGCTTCGCTCTCTACTCCCTGGTGAGCATCTTCGTGTTTCGTCCCGGGGAGATCGGCGCCTACCTGTCGCCGTTCTGGTCTCCGAAGATCGGCGACAACGGCAAGCTGCTGGGGCCGTTCCCGGGGGCGGCCTTCATCCTGCTCAGTCCGCTCGCCTTCCGCGGCACCTGCTACTACTACCGGAAGGCGTACTACCGCTCCTTCTTCTTGGACCCGCCGGCATGCGCGCTCGGCGAGCTGCGCCACCGCAAATACCGCGGTGAGTCGAAGCTGCCGATGGCGCTCAACAATCTCCATCGCTTCACCCTCTACGTGGCGCTGGTCATCCTTGGGTTCCTCTGGTACGACGCGCTCGGTGCGTTCAACAACCCTGCCGACGGGAGGTGGGGGATCGGGCTCGGGACCGTGGTGCTGCTCGTCAACGTGGTGCTGCTCAGCGGCTACACCTTCAGCTGCCACTCGCTGCGGCACCTCGCGGGTGGGGGCTTGGACTGCTACTCGACGGCGCGTCTCGGCAACGTGCGCAACCAGGCGTGGCGCTGGTTGACGGCGCTGAACGTCCGTCATCCCTTGTGGGCTTGGGTGAGCCTCGCCTCGGTGCTCTTTGCCGACATCTACATCCGGATGCTCCAGGCGGGGTGGTTCGCTGACCCCCACATCGGCTTCTGACGATGGCGTCCGAGAGCTACATCACGCACGAGTGCGACGTGCTCGTCATCGGCGCCGGCGGGGCGGGCATGCGAGCCGCGATCGCCGCCGCCGACGCGGGCTGCAGCACCATCGTCATCACCAAGTCGCTCCTCGGCAAGGCCCACACGGTGATGGCCGAGGGTGGGATCGCCGCCGGCCTCGGCAACCTCGACAGCGACGACGGCTGGCAGGTGCATTTCGCCGACACCATGCTGGGCGGCCAGCTGCTCAACAACTGGCGGATGGTGCAGATCTACGCCCACGAGGTCATCGACCGCGTGTACGAGCTGGAGCGCTGGGGCGGTCTCTTCGACCGCACCGACGACGGACGCATCATGCAGCGCGCCTTCGGTGCGCACAGCTGGAGGCGCCTGGCGCATGTGGGTGACCGCACGGGCCTGGAGCTGATCCGCACCTGCCAGGACAAGCTGGTGCACACGGCGGGCGCGCAGGTGTTCATGGAGTACACGCTGACCCGGTTGCTCAAGAGCGGGGACCGCGTGGTCGGAGCCATGGGCTACCGCCGAAATGACGGCAGGTTCGTGGTCATCAAGGCAGGCGCCACCGTGCTCGCCAGCGGCGGTTGGGGCCGGATGTACCGTCACACCAGCAACAGCTGGGAGGGAACCGGGGACGGTGCCGCGATGGCCTATGACGCCGGCGCCGACCTCATCGACATGGAGTTCGTCCAGTTCCACCCCACCGGGATGGTATGGCCCCCCGGGGCGCGGGGCATCCTGGTCACCGAGGCGGTGCGCGGTGAGGGTGGACTGCTGTTCAACAGCGAGCACCAGCGCTTCATGCTCGAGTACGACCCGGTGAAGAAGGAGCTGAGCTCGCGCGACGTGGTGGCCCGCTCCATCTACAAGGAGGTCAAGGCAGGCCGCGGCTCGCCGCACGGCGGCGCCTTCCTCGACATCACTCATCGCGGCGCCGCCTACATCCTCAAGAAGCTGCCGTCCATGTACGAGCAGTTCCATGCGCTCGCCTCGGTCGACATCACCCGCGCGCCGATGGAGGTGGGCCCGACCATCCACTACACGATGGGCGGTGTCCGCGTTGAAGCGGAGACGGCGGCGACGACTGTCCCGGGCCTGTTTGCCGCGGGCGAGGTGGCCGGAGGCTTGCATGGCGCCAACCGGTTGGGCGGGAACTCGCTGGGCGACATCCTCGTCTTCGGGCGTCGCGCGGGGGTAGCTGCCGCGGAGTTCGCGCGAACACGCGGCACGAACAGGCCGATCGACGAGCACGAGGTCGAGCAGGAGCAGGACGCTCTGTACGATCCTCTCGACAGCCGCCACGGTTGGGCGGACCGCGAGAACCCCTATCACCTTCATGAGGAGCTGCAGGCTGCAATGCAGGACGACGCAGGCATCGGACGCAGTGCGGAGTCCCTGCAGCAAGCACTCTCCGCGATTCTGGCGCTGCGTGAGCGCAGTGCCCGGATGCGCGTGATCGGGCGCCGCGACCTCAACCCCGGCTGGCACACGTGCCGGGACGTCACTTTCATGCTCACTGTCAGCGAGGCCATCGTGCGCAGTGCCATGCGCAGGGAGGAGAGTCGCGGGTCACAGTGGCGGTTCGACCACCTCGAACAGGACGTGGAGCAGGGTAAGGTGAACTACGTGTCGAGGCGCGACGGCGACACCATGAAGATCGACGCCGTGCCACTGCAGGCGATGCCTGATGAGCTCGTCAAGCTGCTCCCGCGCAGCCGTTTCTACGACCCGGCGAAGCTGCCCAAAGGGCACCTCAAGCCGGAGAATATGCCTGCCGCCGCGGCGGCCGCTGGGAGCACGCAATGACCGCCCTCTACAGGAATCCGACGACCGCGGCGGCCGCGGATGCGCCCTCGGCAAGCGACGCTCCAGATCCCGGCCTGACGGGCGAGTCGATCACGCTCAACGTCTTCCGGGGCACGCCGGAGGGGGAGCAGGGCGACATCTCCTACCAGGTTCCCGGCGTCACCGGCATGGTTGTGCTGGATGCCATTCACTACATCCAGCACAACCTCGACACCGATCTTGCGGCGCGCTGGAATTGCAAGGCCGCGAAGTGCGGGTCGTGCAGCGCGGAGATCAACGGCCGCCCGGGCCTGATGTGCAAGACGCGCATCGACGACCTGCCTGCTGGACCGATCACGGTACGGCCGATGAAGGCGTTTCCATTGATCAAGGACCTGGTGTGCGATGTGTCGCGCAACTACGAGATCAACAAGGAGATTCCTCCGTTCACGGCGGCACCCGACGACGGCACCCCGTGGCGCATCCCGCAGAAGGACATCGACCGGCTGTTCGAGTTCCGCAAATGCATCGAGTGCTTCCTGTGCCAGGACGTGTGCCACATCAACCGCACCCACGGCCTGTCGGACCAGTTCTACGGGCCGCGTTTCTTCGTGCGCGTCGCCAGCCTCGAGATGCATCCCAAGGACGTGCTCGATCGCACCGAGCAGACCCGCGACGAGGGTGGGCTGGACTACTGCAACATCACCAAGTGCTGCACGGAGGTGTGCCCGGAGCACATCCACATCACGGACAACGCGATCATTCCGCTGAAGGAGCGCCTCGCCGACAAGCACTGGGACCCGGTGCGTTGGGTCGGGCGCAAGGTCTTGGGCGGCCGCGACAACGACACGCACCCGCCCGCGATCGGCCCGGTCGGGTAGCCAGTCGACTCGCGCCCGCGACGGCTCCCCGAAAAGTGGCGCGCCTATAGTGGAGCGATGACAGAGCGGCCGCGCGATTCGGGGCTCCGGGATGCCTTCGTCGGGATCCTGATGACGGTCGGCCCTTTCTTTGGGGTTCGTTACCGCCCGCCTCGCGTGGAGATCCCCGTGGTCACGACGCCGGCCAGCGAGGCCGAGGAAGGCGCGCCCACCCACGCCAACACGTCGGACGAGTCAGCGGGGCGCGGGAACGAGCGCACAGGCGACGACGGCGTCGTCGTCTGAAGGCGGATCAGCGAAGACCTCACCTCGCCTGGTGAACCGCACCAGTGTTCAGGCTGCCCGGCGACGGCAGACGCGCACTGGCGACGGCTGCGGCGACCAGGGCGAATGGGGCCAGCGATCCCGCTGCCGCGGGCAGCGCCCCGGCGGCATCGACCGACACGCACGCCGCGACCAGCCCCCAGACCCCAAGGACGACCAGCATGGCCGGACCGGGCAGCGCACGGCCGCGGTGACGGTCGCCGGTCACGGCGGCGACCGTCATCCAGGCGAAGACAGGTGCCAGCAGTGCGAGGTCGTGCGGGTACAGGTGGGGCGCGCAAACCAGCGAGAGGACGACCGCGACAGCCATCGAGGATTCCAGGCTCATCCGGCCCGCACCCCCGCGTCGGGCGGTGACTGCGACGGCGACCAGCGCCACCACTGTCGCCATCACGGCCAGCGCCGTGGCGACGCTACCGCCACGAGTCCACGCGCTGAAGAGCCCGGCGACGCTCTCCTGAGCGTTGGGAAAGTCCGACCGGCCGCTCACCAGGGCGCTCACGAATCCAGCCACGCCAGCTGTCCCGACTGCGGCCAGGCTCGCCAGCATCGCCGCCGCCGTCCCGGCGATGGCTCCGGCGATCAGGCGGCGATCTCCCCAGAACAGCACCCACACGGCGATTCCCAGGAAGAGATGAGGCTTGCCGAGCAGAGCGGCGACAGCCAGCAGCGCCCCGGCGACAGCGGGCCGGCGTCGCCGCATCGCCGCGTACGCGCACGCCAGCAGCAGCGCCGGCAGGCCCACGTCCTGGCCCTCGAGCAGCATGAGCATCGTGGAAGGCACCGCCAGCCCCACACCGGCTGCGATCGCCGTGAGGGTGCGGTGCTGCGGGCGCGCCTGGGCCGACCATGCGGCGATGGCGGTGGCGGCAATCAGGCACGCGAGCTGCGCCAGTCCCCACAGCCGGAATGCGGCGTCAAGGCCGGCGAGGCTGAACGGCTCCATGAGCACGGCGGCGAGGGGCGCGTGGATGTAGAAGAGGGTTCCGGGGTGACGGCCTTGCGTCACAGCCGCGTACACGTGCGCCTGGAGGACGGGATCATAGAGTTGCCCGGCCTGCCCACCCCGTGCGATCACCCCGGCGACCTGCAGAGGCACGAAATCGCTCTGCCCGATCTCCGTCGGCGACTCGGCAATCCAGCGGACCAGGAACACGACGACGAGCACGCCGGCCGTGGTCAGGAGCATCAGGAGCCGGCGCGACGAGGGGTCCCGTCGGGCGCTCGGTCCGGCAGGCACGTCAGCCGACGGTCACCGCCTCACCCAGCGCGGGCATGTTGGGGTCGATGTCGGCGCGACGGGACTCCATCAGCTCGACCAGTTGCTGCACGGACGCGGCTGAGCGGTGCAGCGCGGCGCGATCGGCATCGGTGAGCGCCACCTCGACGACCTCGACCAGCCCACCCGCGCCCAACCGCGCCGGGACCCCGGTGTACAGTCCCCGGATCCCGTACTCGCCTTCGAGGTACACGGCACACGGCAGCACCTGACGGGTGTCGAGCAGGATGGCGTCGGTCATCTGCGCGGCCGCCGCCGACGGGGCGTAATAGGCGCTCCCGGTCTTCAGCAGCGCCACGATCTCGGCACCGCCGTCCCGCGCGCGCTGGACGATGCTCTGCAGCCGTGCATCAGGGATCAGGTCGGCCACAGGAACTCCTGCGACGGTGGTCAATGCGGTCAGCGGCACCATGGTGTCACCGTGGCCGCCGAGCACGTACGCCGCCACATCGACCACCGAGGCGTCGAGCTCTCGGGCGATGAACGTGCGAAAGCGTGCGGTGTCGAGCACGCCGGCCATGCCGATGACACGTTTTCGTGGGAAACCGCTCACCGCCTTGGCCACCTGGGCCATCGCATCGAGCGGGTTGCTCACCACCACGATGACAGCGTCAGGAGACCTCTCCGCGACCTGGTGCGCGACCGATGCCACGATCTTGGCGTTGGTCATGACCAGGTCGTCGCGCGACATTCCCGGCTTGCGCGCCACGCCGCTGGTGATCAGGACGACGTCCGAGCTGGCGGTCTCGTCGTACCCGTTGGTCCCGGTCACCAGCGAGTCGTAACCGACGATGGGCCCGGCCTCGAGCATGTCGAGCGCCTTTCCCTGCGGGAGCCCCTCGACGATGTCGACGAGCACGATGTCGGCATAGTTGCGCTCGGCGAGACGCTGCGTCAGGGTGGCGCCGACGTTGCCGGCGCCGACGACGGTGATCTTGAAGCGCACTGTTGAGGACCCCGAACTTCCGGCCGGCAGTGGGACAGCGGTATTGTAGAAAGCTGGGGCGCCCGGCCTCCGTCGTTCGGTTCGTGATCCTGCCGCTGATAGCATGGCGCCGATGTCCGCCGCCGGTCTCCGCCCTCTGCGCCGGGCCGAGCGCGCGCTGGCGTATGGCCTTCTCGGCTGGTCCACCGAGCTTGTGTTCACCGCCGCGCAGAACCTGCTTCACAAACAGACGCGCAGCCCCCATCTCCAGGGGCACAGCTACCTCTGGATGCCGCCGATCTATGGACTCTGCGCGGTGCTCTACGAGCCGCTCCATGACCGGCTCCGCACGGTCCCGACAGCGCAGCGAGCCGCTGTGTACGCCGCCGGGATCATCGGCGTCGAATACGTCACGGGCCGGCTCATCGAGTGTGTCGCCGGGGTGATCCCCTGGGATTACACGGGCCGCAGCCGCTTCCAGGTCCACGGCGCCACCCGCCTCGACTACGCGCCGCTGTGGGCGGCGGCGGGGATCGCGCTCGAGCCCGTCGACGATGCGCTTCGCTCGCTTCGGGTCGGCTGGGCGGGCTGATGCGCCGGCGCAGGCTCCCTGCCGGCGCCCGGGCACGCGTGCTCGAGGTGGTCGAGCGGCTGCGGATGGAGTACCCGCAGGCGGAGTGCGCGCTGGTGCACGAGTCACCGCTGCAACTGCTGGTCGCCACCATCCTGAGCGCCCAGTGCACCGATGAGCGGGTCAACATCGTCACCCCCGTCCTCTTCTCGCGCTACCCGACCGCGCAGGGGCTCGCCGAGGCGCGCCAGGAAGACCTCGAGGAGGTGATCCGGTCAACAGGGTTCTTCCGCATGAAGGCGCGGGCCATCCGCGAGATGTGCCAGGACGTCGTCGGCCGTTTCGGGGGTGAGGTGCCGGCGCGCATGGAGGACCTGATGACCCTGCGTGGCGTGGGGCGCAAGACGGCCAACGTGGTGCTTGGGGTGGCCTTCGGGTTGCCCGGCTTCCCGGTCGACACCCATGTCACCCGGCTGAGCGGAAGGCTCCGCCTGACCAGCGCGAGCGACCCGGTGGAGATCGAGACCGACGTGTGTTCGATGGTGCCTGAGAACGAATGGACCGACCTCAGCCTCCGACTCATCCTGCACGGACGGCGGGTGTGCGTGGCGCGCTCGCCGCGCTGCCCAGTGTGTGTGCTCAACGACATCTGTCCCTCGGCGCAGCTGGGTCCGCTGCGCGCGCGGCCGTTCAAACGCAAGGCTCAGGCCACCGCGAGCACGCGGCGGTTGCGGTCGCCGAGCGCCCGCTGACGGAATCCCGGGAACGCGCATGCGCGAGGCCGGTGCATGGAGAGCACGAGGATCTCGGTCCGTTCGAGCTCGTGGAGGTCGATCCCGCACGCTCGCGCCACCGCGGCGGCTGCGATGACGCGTTCTCCGTCAGCACTGACGCGTCCTGTCCACGCCGTGAACGACAGCGTCACCCGTGCATAGACGAACGGTTCGCACGCGTGCTCGGGGATGCTGGTCTCGACCAGGCTGAGCGTGTGTTGTACGGGCAACTCGGCCATCAGCGTCTCGGCCACTCCGTCCAGGAGCGGGCGCGCCGCCATGACCCCGGCAGCGTCGTGATACACGAGGGCGGTGCGGCCGTCGGCGCGCACGTGCTGCACCGCCAGGGCACTGAGGCCGGTCTGATGGTCGAAGAAGCTGATCGGGATCGTGGCCAACGGGGCGGAGACGTCCATCGCTCGCAGGTTAAGGGGCGTGCACGGACAACGAGCGGACGTCGGCGCGGACCGTCACCCCCTCTCCGTCGTACAGTTCCCAAGATGCAGGGCGCCCAGAAGTTGACATCGCTCGACGCCTCGTTCCTCCACCTCGAGACGCCGCGCACCCACATGCACATCGGTGGGGTCGCCATCTTCGAGCCGTCGCCGCTGGGCACTGGCCGTGCGCTGTATGACGGCCTCGCCAAGGCGATCGCGCCGCGGCTCGACCTCATGCCCCGGTACCGGCAGAAGCTCGCGTTCGTGCCATTGAGCCTGGACACCCCGGTGTGGGTGGACGATCCCGACTTCGACATGAGCAATCACCTCCTCCGGGCCGCGCTGCCCAAGCCGGGTGGCGACGAGGAGCTGCAGGAGTTCATCGGCCGGGTCTTCTCTCGCAAGCTCGATCGCCGCAGGCCGTTGTGGGAGATCTACATCGTGGAGGGCCTGCGCGACGGACGGTGGGCTCTGCTCACCAAGTCCCACCACGCCATGGTCGACGGCATCTCCAACTTGGAGCTGGCCACCATCCTGCTCGATGTTGATGCGGAGCCCGGCAAGCAACCCTTCGGGGTTTCACGCTGGGAAGCGCGTGAATCCCCGAGCGGGCTGGGCCTGCTCATCAACTCACTTCGTGAGCGTGTCACCCGTCCGGCGCGGGTGCTGAGCGCCGCTCGCGCGGTGGCCGGACAACCCGGTCGGCTGGCCAACGCACTTCGCGACACCGCGAGCGGGCTGGCGTCGATGGCCGAGCACATGGGGGTGCCGAAGTCGCCCATCAACGGCAATACAGGCCCAGCGCGATCCTTCGCCTACAGCCGCTTCCCGCTCGAGGACTTCCGGCTCATCAAGACGGCGTTCGGCGGCACCATCAACGACATCGTTCTCGCCGCTGTCGCGGGCGGCTTGCGCCACTTCCTGGTGGCTCGTGGACTGGACCCGGACGATGAGCGAGCGGCGCTGCAGGCGCTCTGCCCGGTCAGCATCCGCGACACCAGCGAGCGCACCGCTCTCGGCAACCGGCTCGCCATGCTGCTGGTGAAGCTGCCCATCTCGGAAGCGGACCCGCACCGACGCATCTCGAAGGTGCGCACCACCGTCGATGCGCTGAAGGCGCGCAAGCAGGCGGTCGGCGCCGACTTCCTGCTCAACCTCGCCGGCTTCGCGCCCTCGACGCTGCACGCGATGGTGGCCAGGGCTTCGCTGCGCCAGATCGCTTTCAACCTGATCGTGACCAACGTTCCCGGACCGCAGCTCCCGTTGTACTGCCAGGGCGCCAAGCTGGTCGAGGTCTTCCCGATCGCCTTCCTGTACGACGGTCAGCAGCTGGCCATCGCCATCTTCAGCTACTACGGGATGCTCAACTTCGGCTACCTCGTCGATGCGCAGGGTATGCCCGACGTCGACGTGTTCGCGGAGTGCGTCGAGGAGGGATTGCGCGAGCTGATCGAGGCGGCGCGCGCTGCGACGGGAGAGAGTGCGGCTCCCGTGCGCAAGCACGTCACACGAAAACCGTCACAGCCCACCGTCGCCGCCAAGCGCGTGTCCAAGACGACGACTCCAAAGGCCAAACAAAAGACGCGAAGGTCCGCAACGACCCGCCAGCCCAACAACCGACACCGCGGCGCTGCGTAGTCGCGGCGCCGAGAGATCAGGCGGGGCTTGGCCCATTGAGCCGCATCGCCCAGGCGTGTGCCTGGTCGTCGGGCACGGGGCTGTGGCCATCCATCGAGATGGCGAGGCGCTGAGCCTCCGCGCGGTCGAGGCGCAGCCGCCCTGTCTCGGCGTCGTCGATCAGGCCGGCGTCGATACACAGGTTGAGGAACGGGGCGAGCTGGTCGGGATCGAGGGGGTCGAGAAAGCGAATCTTGCGAATCAGTCGGTCGCGATTGCTGGGGAGGTACACGCCGAGGTCGGCGAACGCGAGCAGCACGGCTCGGGCCAGGTCACGAAGGTCGTCCACAGGATCGATGGTACGAAACCCACGTGAAGACAACGCTCGAAAGCGGCGACGATTTCCTGTCGGTACACTACCGCGCCAAGCGGATGGCGCTGGCCAGGAGGGCCGCCGCGCCGATCGTGTGGGCGGTCGCCTGCGCGCGCCACCAGCTGTCGCGCAGATGCGTGATCAACTCCTCGTACATCGGTGCGTAGAGCGCGTTCACCACTGCGCGATCGCTCAGTGACACCGCCGCACGCGGCCGGCTCGGGCTGCTGTTGTGGACGACCGTGACAGTTGCATTACTCCAGTCGAGCTCGAGACATTGCCCGGGGCGTTCGAGGCGGATGACGTTGGCGCGACGGCTGCCCGCATAGGAGACGTCGACTCGGCCGAGGCCGGCCGCGCCGATCCGAGCCTCGACGGAGGCGACCTCGCGACCTCCCGGGCCCTCGCGGTGACAGGACGTCACCGTGCAGTGCGGGTCGAGCAGCTCGAAGAGCGCGAGGTAGTGGACGGCGTGGTCGCCGAGGATGCCGCCCTCGTGCTCAGGGTCGGCGCGCCATCCGCCGGCGCTGAGCGGGTCGGTGCTCGGACGTTCCACCGCGACGCCCACGGTGAACTGCTCACCGGTGTCCACGGCCCCGGCGGCCGCGCGGGACATCCATTTCCACGGGGTGGCAAAGCGGTACTGGTGCACGGTGGCCAGAGCAAGGTCGGGGTGGTGCAGAGCCAGTGCGCGAAGCGCGGCGACGTCGTCGTCGCTCAACCCCAAAGGCTTCTCGCACAGCACGTGGACGCCGCGTGCGGCCGCTGCGGCGATCTCCCCCAGGTGTGCGCTGGGCGGGGTGGCGATCACCAGGAGATGTGGGGACGTGGCGTCGAGCATCTCGTCGTTCTCGGCGAAACCATTCGCGTGCGGGTGGACCGCGGTCACAGCGTCGCGCCGCGCCCGGTCGGGATCGCACACGCCCACCACCCGAACCGTGCCCGCCTCTTCAGCGGCACGCAGTGCGGGAAGGTGAGCGCGGGTGGCGGCCGAGCCAATGCCGACCAGGGCGACGAGCAGTGCTTCGCCCTGGCGCGCCTCAGGCGGCAAGGGCACGCCGCAGCGCCGTGATCGCCTCGTCCGCACCGTCCTCAGTGAGAACCAGTGGTGGGTTGAGGCGCACCTCGGGGACGTCGCCGACGATCAGGATGCCCTCCTCGAGGCACCGACGGAACAGCCGCAGCGAGAGGTCGGGCGTGGCCAGCGCCCCCGTGCCCGGGTCGACGAGGTCGAATCCCAGCATCATCCCCACACCGCGGTTTCGTGAGACGTAGGGTGACTCCTTCTCGAGCGCGCCGATGCCCTCGGCGAGTCGCAGCGCGGTGCGGTTGACCTGGTCGAGGAAGCCAGGCGTCGTGATCACCTCGAGGACCGCGCTGCCTGCGGCGCACGCAAGCGGGTTGGCGCCGTAGCTGCTCGAGGTCGCCGACGGCTGGGCGAAGAGGCTGGCATCCCAGAGCGCGCCGGGTGCTGCCACGCCGCTGAGAGGGTACCCGCCCCCGATCGCCTTGCCCAGGACCATGATGTCCGGGCGAACGTCGAACCAGTCGACGGCAAAGCTGCACCCCAGGCGCCCGAACCCGGTGATCGACTCATCGACGATGAGCAACCAGCCTCGCCGGTCGCAGAGGGCGCGAAGGCCGGCCAGGAACCCGCGCTGCGGAGGGCGGTTGCCCGCCGTGCCGAGAACCGGCTCGACGATGACCGCTGCGATACCGTCGAGCTCGGCCGCCCGACTGTCGAGGTCGGCGAGCGCGTTGGCACCGTCCTCCCCGCACCCCGGATAGCTGAGCGAGTCGTGCTGCTCGCAGCGCGGGTAGGGGAGGGAGTGGACCCAGTCCACGCCGAGGCTGATCCGCTCCTCGGGGAAGCGGCCGCCGCTGAAGCGCACCCCGGTGGTCTTGCCGTGGAATCCACTGGAGAAGGAGATGAGGTCCCGGTGGCCGCTCACCGACTGGGCGAGGCGAACCGCCACCTCGACAGCTTCGGCGCCGCCGGAGTATAGGGCGACGCGATTCACACCCCGCGGCAGGAAGGTGGCGAGGCGCTCCAGGTACTCGGCGTGCTCAGGGGTGTGCAGGACACACGCGGCGAGCCGCCTGGCCTGCGCCGCGACAGCCTCGGACCACACGGGGTTGCCATGGCCGATGGCGGCGACGCCCATCGCAGTCGCGAAGTCCAGCAGCCGCCTGCCCGTGTCTGTCACCAGGTACGGGCCTTCTCCGTGGGTCACCACCAGGCCGGCTGACTCGGCGATGCGGCGGGGACCCCCACCGCCAAGACGGCGCACCGTCTGCGCGACGGCGCTGGTGCGCGACGTTCCGATCGTTGTGCTCACTAGATTGCCTCGATGTCGTCGGTGTCGTACCGCTCGGCTCATCCGGGCGTCGGTTCACTCACTATTCGTCACAAAACTCCGTCGCAGAGTGTAGTCAGCGCTCCCCGAACGCGGATCAGCGGGCGTCGGGTACGATTCGCGCGTTCCGATGGATTGCGACCTGGCCGAGTGATCGACACTACCGAGGCATCGTCCCCCGCCGCCGGCGGGGAGGCGGACAGCCGCCGCGCACCTGTCAAAGGTGGCGTGCGCGCTGTTGCACAACCCGT
>CAAGKR010409337.1_pt1 | contig 28453 bp, 15 predicted proteins | sample 2556971 | NCBI WGS metagenome assembly CAAGKR01 (sample SAMEA5207829, study PRJEB30636) | soil metagenome | biome: forest; feature: boreal; material: soil | place: USA | collected 2011-09 | depth 1 m | reverse complement strand
GGAGATTAGCCACAAGGCGTAGACGGCTACCGGCCAGTGGAACGAGAGGATGACGGGAGACTTCACCTCGCTTTACGCAAAATCTCCATAGCGCTCAAGGAAGCCGGATTGGTCCTCAAAGTCGGCATGGCGACTGGAATTTTGTGCCCTTTCGCCGGGTTGGGGTCCGAGGAGGCTCCCGGAGCCTGTGGTGTTTGCGAGGACGTATTGCGTGCCGGATTGGGTTCGGCTGTTGGGCACACGCGCCCTACCTGTTACTCGGCCCTCCCCGGAGCGCAGTCCGGGGGGACATCAAGGACTATCAAGGTGAGAGTTGCCGCCCAGAAAGTTTCGCATTTCCAACGTAGTCGAATTCGAAGTATGTGGCGTTCGCGTTCGGGAAGTTCCATTGCAGGCTGTCAGAGGCGAAGGGCTATGCGGATGGGTCGATTGTGTTCGCCAAGGATTTCGCAACCTACGACACTCTGCTGGGACTAACCATCGGCCTAAAGACCGGGCATCGAGAGTCGGGAAAAATCCACTGCTTCTTGGAAGAAAAACTGCCATATTTCGTGCTAGATTCGTGTATTATATTAAGTAGTGAATAGCACGTACCGTTGGAGAAATAACAACAGCCGACCACTCGTAGTCCAGTGCGCGACGAGTGCTTGCACGGTTCAGTAGGACCATAAGCCTACTCCGAAGCCACTGATTGGCCGACAGGCCTGTACTACAGGAGAGCTGTTTATAAACTCTGCCGAGGCCTGGGAAGAAAGTTCCAGTTTCCTTAGCTTTAGATTGTGGCTAGGCGATCGTCTCCGATCAATCCACATTTCTCTGACTTTCCACTCACAGCTTGAACGCAATGGCCTCTTAACGTCATCTGAACTAGGCGCAGACGAACTGGTGTCTTGTAATAAACCAGGAGCGCTTGTCTCGCTAATCCTCTAACCCCACTCCCAAAAACCCTTCGCGCTTCTATTCAGAATTCTTGCTCACTGCGGGCTGAACTCTATTCTCGCGGTGCGGTGTTCTGTCTAACGGCATCTTTGGTACAAATCGCGTGCTCTCGAAACCCGCTGTTTGGTTGCATTTTTGTCTCCTGACTACGTCTTGATCCATGTCCTAACGCCGACGGTAACAGGTGGGCAGCCTCAACCAACACTCATTTCCAATTCAGTTGAAAAGGTACAAGGAGATTACATGAAGACAAAGGAATACCCCTCTCTTTCAATCTCAGATCAGAAAATCGATCAACTCAAACCATTCACTCAAAACGCGCGCACGCATTCAAAACACCAGATCCGACAGATCGCCGAAAGCATTCGCGTATTCGGCTTCACCAACCCAGTCTTGGTTGATTCCAACAACAGAATCATTGCCGGCCACGGCAGGGTTGAAGCAGCCAAACTTCTTGGGATGGATCAAGTTCCGACGATCCGGCTTGAAGGACTCTCGGAGGATCAAATCCGCGCGTACATCATCGCCGACAACAAGCTCGCCGAGAACGCCGGCTGGGACAAGTCCATCCTCGCCATCGAATTGCAACAATTGTTGACGCTCGACGGCGCTGACTTCGACGTTACCGTCACAGGATTTGAAGTCGCAGAGATCGATCTGATTCTGCAGGAGGCGACGCAGGATGATCCAGATGACTTCATAGAGCCGACAAACACTGGCACGGCTGTCACCAAGCTAGGCGACCTGTGGCTGTTGGGCAAGCACAAAATCCTTTGTGGTAGTGCGCTTGAAAATAGTTCCTTTTCAGTTCTGATGGGTAGCCATAGAGCGCATATGGTTTTCGTCGACCCACCATACAATGTCGTCATTGAAGGAAATGTGAGTGGGAAGGGCGCCGTAAAGCACGGAGACTTCAAGATGGCTTCAGGCGAAATGGATGAGGCGCAGTTTACGAAGTTTTTAACCGACAGCCTCGGCCTGTTAGCCAGGTACACCATCCCCGGATCTGTCCATTTCGTTTTCTCCGACTGGAGACATCAGCGTGAGATGCTCGCAGCCGGCGGACAGGCCTATGACACCCTCCTCAACCTCGCAATCTGGGTAAAGAACAGCGGCGGCCAGGGGTCCTTCTACCGTTCCCGCCATGAACTTGTGTATGTCTTTCGTAACGGCAAGTCCCGTAGCCGCAATAATATTATGCTCGGTATGTATGGCCGCTACCGGACGAACGTCTGGGAGTACCCGGCCGTGCGCGGTCTCTCCCAACAGCAGAGCGACGAAGGAACCTGTCGACTAGACCTCCTGCATTGATCGATGCACAAACCAGCCTCATGGTGAATTCAGAATAGTGCTAATTTCATTGTTTTCCACTGGCTACAAGCAGCTTACCGTTCTTATCCCGGTGAGAGAGGATTTGAACCCCCAACCCCCTAGTCCCGAACCAGCAAACTTCAAACTCTAAGTGCTTTACATGGTGTCGCTTAGGGGCCAAAAGACCATTCTATCTTCTCCTCAATCGTACCGAAGTTGTACCGAGTTTTCCGGACAGGTCAGGTCCAGCCATCATTTGACTGGAAGCTAAGCCAAACCTCTCAAGCGGATACATCCGGTGGCGCTAGGCAGGCATCACTAAGGTTAGGATCACCTTAGCGCTATTCCCAACTCCGTAATCCTCCGTCTCAGGGGATCACATCGTCTGCGACCGACTCTCAAAGTCGTGGTCGGCTGTCCCCAGTTGCCAGCGCTTTGAAATGTTTCCACGGCAAGCTGAAGGCCGGGAATCCTGGCCTCTCCAAGGCGCACAAACTCGTCTATCAGTAACCGCCGCTCATCCTGGTCTCGGCGCCGGCATCCGGCTTGCCGAAGGTAGGTTGAGTTTGAGTAACAGAACTCGTCGGAAGCCCCGTAGTCTGCGTCGACCTCGACGGGGAGGTTTCTGGGATTTGAGAGTGGGCGACTTCTCCACTTCGCGTAATGGCATATTCAGCAGACAGATCTCGCGCATGCCCATCTTTTCCACATCCTTGAGACGACCGGCGACAGCTTCCGACTCTAGTCCAGCCGGCGAACCCTGAGCTCTCCCCGAAGGCGCCTTCGGGGGAGAAGTACCTCTTCCGAGAAACTCTGCCTGATCGTCCGCTCTACCGGTTCCCTTTTAATTCGCTTTTGACAGGTCGGAGTGCTGGTTGAGAAAGAGGCCCAAATTGCTACGCAGAACAATGTACGGAGCCAGTCTTGTCGCGGAGTGCGGCCGGGCCCCCTCAAGGAGAAAGCGAATGAGGGTTTCAAGTGCCAACTTGCCCTGGGTGAAGGGGCGCTGGTAAAGCGTTGCAAGGATACCGCCGGACTCGATCATCGCCGCAAGTTCGGGGAACAGGTCGGTAGTCACGACGCGGATGTCATCCAGCAGGTGACGTTCCTCGAGCGCCTGCAAGACGGGCATGCTGTTCGCAGTGCCAATGTATATACCCAATGGGAGTGGTTCGCGCGCCAGCATATTGAGGGTGGCGTTATAGGCGTCTTTCCGGGAATCGTGCGACTCGATTACCGGGAACAGGGTCAGATGTGGCGCGAGGGTAGCCAAAGTCGCTGCGAAACCACGCAGTTTTTCAGCGTGGTCTTGGGTTTTTAGATCGCCTGTCATCGCCACGACGGCGCCTTCCCTTTGAATGCATCTGGACAGCAGTTCTGCTGCGATCCCTCCGCTCACCGAGGCATCTGCGCAGATTGAGGTGAGTCGTTGGCAACGTGGGGCATCACTTGCTACGCAGACTACTGCAGTGCCCTGATGGGCAAAGCGTTCCAATATGGGGCTGATCTTGGCCGGGTTGCCTGGCACGAGAATGATGCCGTCATATTGTCCAGAAACGTCCGCTTCCAGTAGTTCCACATCGCCCTCTCCAATGCGGGGATACTCCCTGAAATCGAGATCAATTGTGGTGCCAAGAGCCGCAGTTGCCGCAGCTCGCACACCAGCCCTCAGTGGATCAAAAAACGACTCAATTTGAACAGGAAGGTGGACTGCAATCTTCAGACGGCGGTTCAATTTGAGATTTCTTGCGGCTACGTTCGGCTTGTAGTTCAGCGTTTCAGCCATTTTCAGAACCTTGGCACAGGTCTTCGGGCTGACTCCAGGCCTGGAGTGCAGGGCACGATCAACCGTCCCTATCGAAATACCAAGGGACCTTGCGATTTCTTTGATACCTGCGGAGTTGGATACTCTGTCATTCATTGGAGTCTTAGATTGTAGTCGATGGAGCAGAACTTTCCTTCACAGGTGTTGCCTGTCCGGCCTTCGTGCTGCTCCGTTCGGGGGGTCGCCATCGACAGGAACAATGTTAAATCGATTAGCTGCGAACAAACAACGTGCAAATGCACCATCTTCACATTTGCTCTTAACGGAAACCGGGCAGCCGAGTGTTCCTTTCCTTAACCGGCCCCTGAGACAGGTCTTCGTTGCTGGGCGGAAAGAAAGGCCCACTTGCACGGGTAGCCAGATGACATCGGAACCAAGGTTTTGAAAGTACCTTGGGATGAGCATGGAAGGAACCAGCTTACTGACCATGGGGTGTCCTGTGTACAGGAGGTGTAAATCTCAACTAGGCTTTCAGGGATGGCACGAGCGAATGACGTGACAATGCCTGGTCCGGAATCCGTGAGCAACTCAGAGTACCCCCCGAGCCGATTCGGCGACGGTAGCCGTTCGGAGTCTTGAAAGAGCACTAAATTCAGCCTGCCGCCGGAAAGCTGCTGGTCTTCCGGTGCCGGGCACATTCCTCTCTGAATCACTCAGTCTTGACAGGGTGGCGTTATCAGCTTAAAGTGGCTGCAGCGGTAACGTTCACGAACTGTTGTAACGGCCAAGCGCTTCTGAGGCTGTTGCCGTCTTTGGGCCGGCCTTGGAAGCAGCGCGGGTCACACTTTCAGGGGAAGTCCATGTCCGAGCAAGAGAAATCGATTGCCAGTGCGGAAGCAGCATGCACCATAGAGGGTCTCTCAAAATTACAGCTACCTCCAGCACCGGTTACCGAGACGGGCGTCGTGAAAGTCTGGGAAGAGCCGGTAGTGATGCGGTCCTATATGCCCGCCGCGCCAGATCCGAATCCGCTCTTTCTTGAAAAGCGCGTTTATCAGGGAAGCAGCGGGCGCGTCTATCCCTTGCCGGTGATCGACCGGGTGGATACCGAGCCGCAGAACCATAGCTGGAAAGCCGTTCACCTGGAGAATGAATTCATTCGGCTGATGGTGCTTCCTGAAATAGGCGGGCGCATTCATGTGGGCTACGACAAAATCGACGATTACGACTTCTTCTACCGGCAGAATGTGATCAAGCCGGCTCTGGTTGGGCTTGCCGGGCCATGGATCTCAGGCGGCGTAGAGTTCAATTGGCCGCAACACCACCGGCCAGCAACCTTCATGCCCGTCGAGGTGTCGATCGAGCGCGATTCGGATGGTTCCATCACCGTCTGGTGCAGCGACCATGACCCCATGTCGCGGCTGAAGGGGATGCACGGCATCTGCCTGCACCCAGGAAAGGCCTACTTGGAATTAAAGGTGCGCCTGTATAACCGGACGACGGATACGCAGACATTTCTATGGTGGGCGAACGTTGCGACGCGCGTTCACGAGAAATATCAGTCCTTTTTTCCGAAGGATGTTCGTTTTGTGGCGGATCATGCAAAACGGGCGGTGACCGAGTTTCCGTTGAGCCAAGGAACCTATTATGGCGTCGATTATGGAGAGCGTACTCAACGAGGCATTCCCGAGCAGGAGAAGCCGGCGCACTTTGTGCCGGATGGATTGTATGCGCCCAACGATCTGAGTTGGTATGCGAACATTCCGGTGCCGACCAGTTACATGATTGTTGGTACCCGGGGAGATTTTGCCGGCGGGTACGATCACGCCCTTCAGGCTGGAGTGGTGCATGTGTCGAACCACCATATCGCCCCCGGCAGGAAGCAGTGGACATGGGGAAATCATGAGTTCGGGTATTCTTGGGATCGCAGCCTGACGGACTCCGACGGACCTTATATCGAGTTGATGGCCGGGGCCTATACGGATAACCAGCCGGACTTTTCGTTTCTTGCGCCGGGAGAAACCAAGACCTTCAGCCAGTTCTGGTATCCGATTCGCAAGATTGGCGTGCCTGACTTTGCTAATATCGATGCCGCTCTGCGCCTGGAGAGGCGAGAGGATCGCGTACTGCTTAACCTGCTGGTAACGCACGCCATGCCGGGAAGCGCAGTTTTGCTCAAGTCGAACGGGCAGGAGATTGCGGCGCACCGTGACGACCTGGCGCCGGAGTCTCCCGTTTGCATCGAGTTGGCCGTTCCCGAAGCGATTCAGAATCTGGAGGTCGTTCTGGAATGCGCGGGCAAAACCATTCTGCGCTATGCTCCGGCGGAAGTTGTTCCCACAGACCAGCCTGATGCGGCAACCGAACCCCCTCTGCCGGATGAGGTCGCATCCAATGACGAGCTTTACCTGATCGGTTTGCATCTGGAACAATATCGCCATGCAACCCGCAGTCCCGAGCCCTACTGGCGCGAGGCGATTCGTCGCGATCCGGAGGATAGCCGGGCCAATTGCGCGCTGGGCCGGTGGCATCTGCGACGGGGCGAATTCGCGGCGGCGGAGCAATTGCTTCGCACTGCAATTGGCCGGCTCACGCAGCGCAATCCCAATCCGTACGATGGAGAACCGCACTATAATCTCGGTCTTGTGTCGCTGATGCAGCGGCGGATGGAGGGTGCCTACGATGCGTTCTATAAGTCCACATGGAACGCGGCGTGGAGCGGCCCGGCATATCACCGGCTCGCGGAGATTGACTGCGCAAACCATGCGTGGGAGCGCGCCCTCGATCACATCGAACGATCGTTGCGGTCTGGCACAGACAATCTGAATGCGCGGAATTTGCAGACGATGATTCTGCAGAAGCTAGAGCGCGAGGACGAGTCGACACGTTTATTACAGGCTACGCGCGCCCTCGATCCGCTTGATATCTGGAGCCGGTATCTTGAAACCGGCGAAGTGCCCCAAGACGGCCAGCGGCGGCTTGACCTTGGCTTCGATCTGATGCGTGCCGGCCTGTTGAATGATGCGTTCCGAGTCCTATCGGCGCCATGCGAGAGCACCACGGACGGGAGCCGGGCCATCCTGCTGTATGCGCTTGGCTCGGTCTGCGCGCGGCTTGGCCTGCAACAAGAGAGCGAAGCGGCTTATAGAAGGGCTGCAGTTGTTGACCCGACTTATATATTTCCCAACCGACTGGAAGAGATGGTGCTGCTCGAAGAGGCGATTAAGGTGAACCCGCAAGACGCCCGCGCGCGATTCTACCTGGGGAATCTGCTGTATGACCGGCGCCGGCACGACGAAGCGATTGTGTCTTGGGAGCGCGCTGCGGCGCTGGACCCTCAATTTCCGACAACGTGGCGAAACCTCGGCTTTGCCTACTACAACATCCAGCACGAGGAGCAAAAGGCAAGCAGGGCATTCGAGCGCGCCAGAATGCTTTCCCCGGAAGATGCGCGCATCCTCTATGAGCAGGACCAGTTGTTGAAGCGTACCGGAGAGTTGCCGGGGCGCAGACTTGCCGCGCTTGAGAGTGTTCGTGCTTTGGTGGAGACCCGCGACGATTTGATCGTGGAACTGGCGACGCTTTACAACCAGATGGACCGGCCCGAGGAAGCGTTGAAACTGTTGCTCTCGCGCAAGTTTCAGCCTTGGGAGGGCGGCGAGGGATTGGTGCTTGCGCAGTACGTTCGGGCGCATTGCCTTCTGGGTCAAGCGGCCCTGGAAGAGAACCGGGCCGCGGCTGCGATCGATCATTTCGAGGCTGCTTTGAAGCCGCAGCACAGCCTGGGCGAGGTGGAGCATCTGCTCGCGAGCCATAGCGTCATCGACTATTGGATAGGCGCAGCGTATGAGGCTCTCGGAAACACAGACACGGCCATGGCCTTGTGGGAAAGGGCGGCTGCGCAGCATGGGGACTTTCAACAGATGCAGGTCCACGCAATCTCCGATACAACATTCTGGTGCGCCATGGCGCTCAGGAGAATGGGGAAGGCGGAGGAGGCCGCTTCGCTGTTCAAGGAGATATACGACTACTCGGTGCAATTGCGGCAACAAGAGCCGAAAATCGACTATTTCGCAACCTCGTTGCCCACGATGCTCCTTTTCGATGAAGATCTGAAGCAGCGTCAGGAGATTCAGGCCAATTTCCTGAAGGCGCAGGCTCTCGTCGGCATGGGAGAGACGGAACCTGCCCTTGCGCTTTTGCAGAAGGTTCAGCAACTTGATCGCAATCACACTGGGTCCGCGGACCTCATTGCCAGTCTTGCTGAGAGAGTAGGGTAACGTGCGCGAAACGCGTAATGCGAACCTTAAGGCAGGCCGCTCGGTCGAGGCAGAGCGCAGCAACTATGTCTGGGGCATTGCAATCGTCGCTGCCATGGGCGGTCTGCTCTTCGGATACGACTGGGTCGTGATCGGCGGCGCACGGCAGTTTTACGAGTCCTATTTCGGCCTAGCCTCGGAGCAACTCGTAGGGTGGGCAAACAGTTGTGCCCTGGTGGGATGCTTTGTTGGCTCGCTAGCTGCGGGATTCATGGGAGACCGCTTTGGCCGTAGGCGCATTCTGCTTGTGTCCGCGATTCTGTTTGCGGTTTCTTCTGTGCTGACTGGATGGGCCAATGTGTTTTCGTCCTTCATCTTTTGGCGCATCGTGGGCGGCACAGCCATCGGGCTCAGTTCGAATATCTCCCCGCTCTATATTGCCGAGATCAGCCCTGCCGCAATTCGGGGAAGGCTGGTCAGTTTGAATCAGTTCGCGATTGTGGTCGGCATTCTGCTGGCGCAGGTTGCGAATTGGACAATTGCACGGCCCATTCCCGATCGCATATCCTCTGCCCTCTTCCTGCAATCGTGGAATGTTCAATATGGATGGCGCTGGATGTTCACGGTGGTCGCCATTCCCGCGATTGTCTTCACGTTCACTTCGCTCTTTATTCCAGAGAGTCCCCGCTGGCTGATGGCGAAGGGAAGAGAGGCCAGAGCGCGCGCCATTCTCATGCGGATCGGCGGCGCGGCCTATGCGGAAAGCGAAACGCGTGGCATCGCGCATGCGCTGGCGCGCGAAGCGGGGAATCGCCACAGTTGGAGCGACCTTCTCCGGCCTGGCGTCCGCAAGGTCCTGGTGGTGGCTGTCCTGCTGGCCTTCCTTCAGCAGTGGACGGGGATCAATATCCTCTTCAACTATGCGGCTGAGATCTATCGAAGCGCAGGCTATGGAGCCAACGATATTTTCCTGAATATCGTCATTACCGGGACCATCAATCTTGTGTTCACGGTGTTGGCCATGGCGATTGTGGACCGAATCGGCCGGCGGTTCATGTTGATCCTGGGTTGCGCAGGCATCGGCGTATCGCACTTGCTCTCAGGTCTCGCGTATCGGGCCGGCTGGCATGGGGCTCCTATCCTCCTGCTTACGCTCTGCGCCATCGCGTGCTATGCAATGACGCTCGCGCCGGTCACCTGGGTCCTGATAGCGGAGATTTTTCCGAATCGAATCCGGTCGATGGGGGTCTCGGTGGCAGTCAGTGCCCTGTGGATTGCTTCCTTCCTGCTCACGTATACTTTTCCGATGCTCAACAGGGCGCTGGGCAGTTCGGGGATCTTCTTCGCCTACGGGGCGATTTGCCTGATGGGAGGACTGTTCGTGTTGTCGAGCGTGACAGAGACCAAGGGGCAGTCGCTCGAGGAGATCGAGACCAGCGTAATCGAGCGTGCATTGGCGCATGGTCAGAAACATTGACCTGGCCCGATTGAGTTGTAACGGAGAAGAGCAAAGGTAAGAAGCAACCGCAGGTTCCCTTTGGTTTCTCTGCGTCCGACTTGATAGCTCTGCTGTTGTGCATCCATTTGAATCCGGATCGACAGTGCGCGGTGATAGCTCACTTGATCCATCCACGTCAATGACCAGGCCGCTGCGTGTTTCGCACCCGAGCGCGGTAGGGTCCCAAGTCTCAAAAGCGAGACCTGGGGTACCCTCAATTTATATATCCACAAGTAGCCAGAGACTTCCTGTATCGCTTGGGAGCGGGCCATATCATGGCTGTGCCGGCTTCGTCGCGGTGCGCTTCAGCGTAAACGCAGCAGCCTGAAAATCGCCGCGAAGTTCCAAGTCGACCCCGTGCTCCATCCAGTAGGTTCCACTGGCTTTGGTGAGCGTGTCCGCTGCCAACTGTCCATCCATCGCGGTAATTTGGTAAGTGGCTCCGGCATCCAGTCCGCGTAGGTAAACGCGCGGGAACGGATACAGTTCACGGCTCGAATGCAAAAAGCCGAAGACCACCGCTTCGTGCCCATCGCGCGCCACCGACTCGGTGACCGACTGTTCACTTTCATGCTCGGGCGAGATGATCCTGTAGAGCGCGCCGCGCTGCACTGTCTCGCGAATGGCTTTGTACTGGGAAATCATCTTGCTGGCCGTTGCGAGTTCCTGCGGCGTCCACTTGCTCAGGTTTGCACCGATACCGAGCGAACCCTGCATCGAGGACAGGAAGCGATACTCCAGCGAAAGCGTGCGCTGGTTTACCCACGTGGGAGAATCGGTGACCCAGGACATCATGACTTCCGGAGTATAGGCGTAGGTGAATCCGTTTTGGATCAGCAGGCGGTCATATGCGTCGGTATTATCAGACGGCCAGACTTCGTCGGTCAGGTGCATCACGCCAAGATCGACGCGGCTGCCACCACCCGAGCAACTCTCGATCTCCACTGCCGGATGCCTGGCGCGCAACTCCGCAAGGATCGCGTAGTAATTGCGAATGAAATCGACATAGACTTTCTTCTGGTCTTCCGCTGCAACTTCGGGCCAGCCGGGCTCTGACCAGTTGCGGTTGTAGTCCCATTTGAGAAAGGCAATGTCATTCTCCGTCAGCAGCTTGTCAAGAAAAGCGGAGACGTATGCACGGACGTCGGCACGCGCCAGGTTCAGCACCAACTGATTGCGGCCTTCAGTGCGCGGACGACCAGGGAAGTTGAGTACCCAGTCGGGATGCGCGCGATAGAGATCGCTGTCTGGATTGACCATCTCCGGCTCGACCCATAAACCGAAGTCCATGCCGAGCGCGTGCACCTTGTCGATGACCGGCTTCAGGCCATGCGGAAACTTTTGCGGATTGACATACCAGTCGCCCAGTCCGGCGTGGTCGCTGTTGCGCTGCCCGAACCATCCGTCGTCCATCACAAAGCGCTCCGCGCCAATGCCGGCAGCCTTCTCGGCAAGTTCCATCTGCCCTGCTTCATTGACGCGGAACTCCGTCGCTTCCCAGGAGTTGTAGAGCACCGGCCGCAACTTGGGCTCCGGCGCATGAGGAAGCAGTGAGCCGATCTCAAACCTGTGCAGCAGACGGGATGCGCCTCCGATGCCCTCGTTCGAGTAGCCCGCGTAAAAATAGGGCGTTTGAAAGTGTTCGCCCTTCTGTAGCCTGTATGCAAAATCAAAGCTGTTCGGGCCACCGTTGACGCGCACCTGACGCAGCATATCCTGTTCGATGGAAATCTGCCACGAACCGCTCCAGGCCAATGCTCCGAACCACACGCCACCATGCTCCGGATCGCTATCTCCCTGGCGATCAATCGCGAACCACGGGTTGTTCTGCGCGCCGGTAGTGCCGCGCCTGCTTTCGAGTATCGTCTTGCCGGGATTTATGGGTTGCTCCTGCACATTCCATTCGCCGGCCCATCGTCCCGTCAGGTAGCGGAGCCGATAATCTGTTCCGCGCGGCAGATTCCACGACGCGGCGGACACCTGTTCAATGGTGAACGGGGCATCGGTCCGGTTTTCCACCTCCGCCGAGCGACGCAGGATGCCCGTCTCTCCATCGGCCTCATACTGTAGCGTTACATAAACCCCGCGCGCGATGTCCTTCATCCTGATGGCGAGTTGGTTGCCATGGATTGCATGCGAGACGTACTTGAGCGTCAGGTCGCGCGTGCTGTCCGGGAAGGTGATCTTCAAGCTGGGCTCGACGGCCAGTCCTCCACCCCATCCGACGAACTCTTCGGGAGTTGTGGTGATTGGAGGATCAAAGGATGCCATACCGGGCATGGCTTTCGCTGCCGGAAAGTGGTCGCTCTCCGGCAGGCGCGATCCCCAATAGAGAGTCTGCGCCTGACCTTGATCATTTATACCCAGCACATAGCTTGTATTCGCGGCGTCGATACGAAAGATGCGCGTGTCTGCATCATAAGCAATATGCGCATCCTGGCCTTGCGCTGTGGATGCTTGAACGCCGCAGACGCAACAGAGAAGAACCAAGATTGCCGGGTATGGGAAAAGGCTGCGCCGGAACGCAGGCACGCATTTCCAGAAGAATAATGAAACGGGGGTGTACAAAAGCGTCCTCGTCATAGAGCGTTCGAATCTCCTTAACTTCATGGTATAGTCTTGTTCGCGGTTTTGTGCTGCTTTATAGGAGTGATCTGCCGAGTAGGGCTGGTTCTCGCGTTTGGGCAATCAGCTTTGCGGCAGATAAGATGAGATCAAGTCGGAATTGCCGGAAGAATGAGCCGGCGGGGTAAGTGGTCGCATGATTTCGTGCGCCGTGATTGAATACCGCAGTATCCCAGGCTTCAAAACGGGAACCTGGGATACCACGTTGATACAAGAAGAAACGGTCAGACGCCTGGGCCCATGCGGTAGCGTTACTTTCCTTTTCGCGGAACGAAGCGAATTGCGCAGCCTCCTCCTGAAGCTAGGTGCAACTGCAACGTCTGACCGCTGTTGACGTTCTGTTTGCGGATCGCGACGTGCTTCGGGTCGACGGCTGCATCTGAGGCGTCTTCATAGATCTCAGCCGTATAGGTGCCCGAGCCGAGGAAGCTCAGCGGTACATTCACGGTGCGCGGAGTCCAGTTCGTCATACTTCCCAGATACCACTCGTCTCCGTGCTGGCGAACAACCGTAGCAAACTCTCCCGGCCTGCCGTTCAGCACACGGGTTGCATCCCAGGAGACAGGCACATCCTTAATGAACTGGAATGCGGTCTGGCCTGCATAGGATTGCGGGCTATCTGAAACCATTGGCAAGGCTGTCTGGAAGATTACGTACAACGCCAGTTGCTGCGCGCGGGTGCCCATGGCCATGGGGTCCGTATTCCGCGCTTCAAAGCCGTCTTCCGTGGCATTATTGAACGCACCAGGGGTATAGTCCATCGGACCGGCCAACAGCCGGGTAAAGGGAAACACGGAGCGTTCCACCGGGCTGTCTCGGCGTCCGACCTTGTTGTTTTCAAGGCCGAGCACGCCTTAGTAGCTCAATACATTCGGATAACGACCGAGCCATGGCGAATCGCTTCAAGCAGTAGCGCCCTGCGCTCATCGTTTTTCTCGCCGGCAAGCTCCCCGTGAGAGATAGATGTAGTTCCAGCACACAATCGCGTTCTTGATGAGCCGCCGAAAAGCTTCGGCGCCCTCTTGGTCTTCCTTCTCGCTTTGGATTCTATGGGCACTTCAGCCATCCAATTCCGAAATCGACCTACCCGATTCAGGCAACCAGTTGATTCTATTAGACTTGTATTCGGACAGCAGTGAGACAGAATAATTAAACGAAAAATATTCTTGACATCGGTAACGTTCACGCTATAACGTTAACGGCGTAGTTATAGGTGTTCAATTCAGAATGAGGAAAATGTGAGTGAAAAATCTCGGCTGGGTCCAGCAGAATCCGCACAGCGGCTTGGTCGTGCGGCCCGAGGCTAGGGGTTGATCAAAAGATGCTTTCACAGATACAGACCGACAGGACCGCAATTCATCGGGGCACAATGTCCATCTAGAGCGTGCTGATCTGTGGAATCGAACGGAGAGCACTTGATAGGCAAAACCAATGTTCGTCGAGTTTTCGGAATGAGTTCCAAATGAGGCGTTCGCTTGACGATTGACAAGTACAGAGGGCTGGCGGGCAGTTGTTAAGAGGGTCGCTCGAGCATCAGCAGGATCTCCAGGAGCGCAAAATCCTGCAGAACTGAAAGCGACCAATGGAACTCAATGTCTGGCCGGACTCTGTTGGCGGAAGCACAAAAGAAAGATGTTGGCGGAAGCACAAAAGAAAGAGTTGACTGTCTCGTATTAATTCGTCCACTAAGATGTGGAGGACGAGAGGTCGGCAATTGGGAGGTTAACGCAGAACAGGTGGCCACTACCCGGTGATATTGAGATAGGCGATGGAGTCAACATCAATTCACGGTGTTTGCAGAGGCTATGGGTTAATGGCGCATGCTTGTCCCTCATAAATAGCATGCTTCACTTGTAGTAAAGACAGGAGAATCAGAGATGGCTAGTGAAACTTGCACGCAAATGAACAGATCGCCAAAAGGATCGACGATGGGTAAGAACTGGCGAAGTATAAACTGCCTAGGAGTAGCTCTACTTGGGATCACGTTGTTAGCCAGCGTCGAGATTAGCCGTGCGCAAGATACAAATGCATCGCTTAGTGGCACGGTGATGGACCCCAGCAATGCCATTTTGCCAGGCGCGAGCTTGACCCTCACGAATGAGGCAACGGCATTCCAACTTAAGTCTCAATCGAATATGACCGGCGACTACACCTTCCGCAATTTGACGCCGGGCAAGTACGACCTGAATGTAACTGCAGCCAATTTCGGATCGCTCCTCCAGAGGGGCATCGAACTGTCGCTTAACCAGACGGCGCGACTGGATATTCACCTGAAGGTTGGCGAGAGTGCTGAAACTGTCACCGTGACCGCCGATGCGTTACTGATCAACTATGAAAATCCCACTCTTGAAGGTGGCATCAGCCCAGAGACTCTGCAGGACCTGCCGCTGTCACTCTCAGGCTCTCCTCGTGCCGCCACTGGCCTTGTCATCCTGCTACCGGGTGTATCCACTGGTAGTAGCGGAAACCCATATAATTCCCGTATCAACGGCGGCGTCGTTATCGGCGACGAGGCTGTGCTGGATGGCGTAACCATGACGGAAGGCTACATGAATCAGAGCGGTATGACTTCTCTCTACGGGGACTTTAAGATGTCACCGGATATGGTGAGCGAAGTCCACGTGCTCACTGCCAACTACGAGGCGCAATACGGATCAAGCACCTCGGGGCAGATCATTGTCCAGAGCAAGGGCGGTAGCGAAAAGTTCCACGGCGCTGCATTCGAATACATCCGAAATGATGCGCTGAATGCGATTCAGTACGGCGGTACGACTAGGTCTCCCGATAAGGAGAACAACTACGGCGCCAATATTGGCGGTCCAGTGGATCTTCCTTGGTTGCACGGTGCCAATTCACCAAGGAAGGCGTACTTCTACTTCAATTGGGAGGGTTTTCGGGACCACGGGGCAGCGGTGTCGCCGGTTTTGTCCATTGCCTCGTTGAACGACCGCCAAGGAAACTTCAGTAAGCTTAAGGATGCGAACGGGAACCTGATTCCGCTCTACTATCCTATTGTCACTGACCCGACCAATCCCCTTTACCCGTATTCCGGTCAACTGATTCCAAACAACATCATCGATCCGACAATCTTTGCGAAAATTGAAGATCCGATTGCCAAGGCCTGGGTTGCATCCATGCCGACGCCGACGAATAGCGGGGAGTTGAACAACTATCTGGCTCCCGTTGGCAACCAGAACGCAGCGCTTGAAAACATATACATGACCCGCGAGGACTTCAACTTCAGAGACAGTGATCACTTCTACATCAGTTATTGGAGGCAGTATACCAGTCCGACTACCTCCAGCTATCTGCCAAAAGCAATCTCCACGGCGGAGCCTTCTAGTCCGTTAAATGCACCCATCTCCCGTTTTAACTGGGAACACGTTTTTTCGCCCGTTATGACAAACCACGCGAGCATTGGCTATTTCAACTACAATCAAGGCTACTATTCGCTGAACGCTGGATCAGGCCTTCCCAGCGTCGCCGGCGCGGCCAACACTGATCTACCAGAAATGGTGTTTAGCCAGTACTCGCAGTTGGGGGACAGCCAGGGTGCCCATGGCAACAGTTTGACCACCCGTCAGACATGGGCTCTCAACGATGTGCTTACACGCCTGAAAGGCAAGCATACCTTAACGGCTGGCTACGAATGGCGTAATGCCGGTGGTAACATCCATAGCTCCGTAAATCAGGGCGGTACGTATACCTTCAGCCAGAGCACCACCGGCTTAACCGGCACAAACTCAGGCAACGACATGCTCTCGTTCCTGCTTGGTGCCCCATCGCATGCGAGCGTGAATTTCTACAACGTCAAGAGCGACTATCCGCGTCAGTTCGGCTCCGCCGCTCACTTTAGCGATGCGTGGCGCGTCACTCCTAAAATGGTTTTAACTTACGGTCTTCGCTGGGATTACATTGCGCCTTTCGAAGAGAAGGGCAATCACTTTTCCTTCTTTGATCAGCTAGGTCCCAACCCAACCGCGATCACTGCAACAGGTTCGCAGCTTCCAGGCCGATTGGCCTTTGCAGGCAACGGCTATGGCAATGCCAGCTATGGAGCCAAGTATCCGGAGAAACTTGATCTCTATAACTTCGCACCGCGCGTTGGTATCGCCTACTCACCAGATGCGAATACGGTTGTTCGGGCTGGTTACGGCGTCTATTATGGGCAGGCATTTTATCCTGGCTGGGGCGGCGGCATGAGCCTCGACGGGTTTAACAAGAACGCCCAGGTCTCGCAGGTATTAGTCGGAGCCGCCGAACAGTCGCCGATGTATCTTAGTCACACAGGCTTTCCGACCCCCACATCGACATCGAATATCAGTGCCAGCGCCGATAACGGGCTCTCACCACTTTACCGTCCCATTGACGCCAACCATCGTCCATATTCATCGCAGTGGAACCTTACTATCGAAAGGCAGTTGCCAAACAGCTTTTTCGTGAGCGCATCATATGTCGGCACAAAGGGTACGCATCTGCCGTCAGAAAAGAGCCCGATCAACGTAGTCAACCCATATACCGGAACCTTCCAAGCGCTCGCTTCAAAACCTCTGGTAGGAGCTGATGGCAAAGTAGTGGCGGACACAGTGCTGAAGGCCAACTACAATGCGACAGTCGCCGCCAACGACTATGACGGCCCAACCGTCTTTGCGCAGAACGGCGTCAGTTCTCCTTACGTTGACTGGGCTAGACAGCTCAATGCGGCGGGTGATTGCAGTCCGACTCTATCGCATGCGTTGGCACCGTTTCCACAGTACTGTGGCACGCTTCAAGGAGAAAATGAGGAGCATGGCAACTCGATTTACAACTCCTTCCAGGGCCGAATCGAACGCCACTTCAAGAATGGTTTCTATCTTCTGGGCTCTCTAACGATCTCCAAGATGTACACCGATGCGGCCGAATCCGTTCAATCGTTTATAGACTCCTCGGGCGGCCAAAACAAGTTCTCGCCATTCAATATCAAACCACTCCGAACCTTGGCCGAGGATAATACACCGGTTACTGCTTCAGCAGCCTTTGTATATGCACTTCCATTTGGGCGCAATGAGCGCTTCCTGAACGTGGGGGGACCCATAAGTAGCTTCGTCAGCGGATGGAGAGTTAGTGCGATTACCCGTTACGAGTACGGCATCCCATTGTCGTTCTACTCGGCCAATTGCAACGTGGTCAGCGAAACCCGTCAAGGTTGCCTGCCGGGCATTCTTCCCGGCCAGCCTGTCCTTCTTCACGGACGAAACGGCGAAAGCTTCAATCCAAAAAATGGCGGTCAATACATCAATCCAAATGCCTTTGAATCGGAGAGCGCCTTCTCTACCTTCGGTTATACCGGCTATGGAAAGGGAGTGACGACGATCTACGGTCCTAACTTCAGAAACACAGACATCTCCCTGACAAAGGATACGAAGTTCGGTGACAAGGTCGGCTTCAAGTTTAGCGCGAACTTCTTCAATGCATTTAACAACCACTATTTCCAAGGTATTAGTGGTAACAACAACGGTGGTGTGTCTTATGCCTTCAACACCACGGTCGGCAGCGCCGGTTTTGGTCAATGGAATGGCGGAGTGAGCGCACCGCGAACGATCCAGTTCTCTGGCCGAGTGGAGTTTTAATAAGCCGCAGCCGTTTGTCTGGCTGTTTTGCTGCTACCCGGCGAGCTCAACGTGTTCGCCGGGTGGCATTTTTGTCATTTGCATTGCACAGGGCAATACTATTAAAATGGTGCAGCAAGAGCGCTTGAGAACTGGATTGTGAGACTTCACACGCTTTATACTTGCGCCAGTGATTTGTCAATCAATGGTGGAGTTTATGATCACGGTGACGTCCATGTCGAGATAGATATAAGTGTGGAGCGGAAGAGCCCGGTGACTCCGCAATGGGCATGGTGAATATGCTGCGTAATCATCAAGAGCACAGAAAAGTTGGAGGCATAGTGTTGCGCTGTTCAAGCGCAATTGTTCTTCTTTTTATGGTGAATAGTGGTAACGCACAGACCAATACCGGCACTTATGAACAGACGGTCCTAGCCATTCAAGAGCAGATTCAAAAAGATAACCTAGGTAAAGCTCGCACACTTGTCGAAGCGGCTGAACGGAGATTCCCTGCGAATGGTGGCCTGGAAAATCTGCAGGGCGTCATTGCGATTCAACAGGGAAACATCACAGAGGCTGTAGAGGACTTTTCCGCATCGATCCGGCATAGCCCGCGCCTCATGAGTCCGTATCTCAATCTCGGGCGGGTATACCTACAAGGCTCCGCACAGAATTCAGATATGGCCGCCAAGGCATTGCGCGTCTATGAAGACGCGCTGAAGATTGACCCGGAGAATGCGGAAGCGAATTATGACGCTGCCATTTTGTTAACGCGTGCCGGGAACTATGGTGAATCTCTAGCGCACTTGGCCAACCTGGGAACAGTAGACAAGTTCAGGGTGAGCGCCCTGGCGGTTGCCTGTGCAGATGAAGCTGGCGTGGGACACACTGCCGACGCCACCCGCAGAGCAGCCTCTCTGGCCACTCATTCCGATCTGACTGAAGCGGACGTTGTCGAAATAGTCCCAGCGTTGTTTGCATCTCGACGGGCCGATTTGGTTGACGTTCTTCTGTCGGCTGTTGCATCGCATCAGCCACTGTCAGCGATTGGGCTGCGTATGATCGGCCTTGCGCAAGAAGCGGAGAATCGGTTACCTGCTGCGCAGGACACATTGGAGCATGCTTTTGCTGCTGGCCTCCATTCGACAGACATCCTTGTCGACTTAGCGCGTATAGCAGAAGCACGCGAGGACTACAAAGGAGCGTTGGGTTATCTGGCTCATGCGCGCGATTTGAAACCAAACGATGCTAGTCTTCCGTATCGCTTTGGCTTGATTTGTCTGAAAATGACTCTACTGGCTGAGTCGCGCAAAGCGTTAGCTGAAGCCGTGCATTTGGACCCCGAAAATGCCGATTATAACTTCGCAATAGGTACAGTTGCTTCTTTTGCCGACGATCCCGCGGAGGCTCTTCCATATCTTTCGAAGTATCACGAATTGCGTCCCGCGGATTCAGGTGGAATGCTGGCTTTAGGGACCACATACTTTCGAGCGAAGGATTTCGAATCCGCGACGCCATGGCTTAGGCAAGCTGCAAACGTTGCCTTTACAGCGCCTTTCGCATATTACTATCTGGCAAGAATTGCGCGACAGGAAGGTCGCTTGGATGAGTCCGTAACAGATTTGGGAAAATCGATTCGAATGAAACCTGATCAGCCAGATGCCTTGGCGGAGCTGGGCCAGGTGTATGTACAGATGAAGAAGTATGCCGAGGCGGACAAGCAACTGAATCTGGCGATTAGGTTAGATCGTGACAACTACGCAGCAAACTTCGGTCTGCTGGAGCTATATGCTCGCACGGGTGATTCCAGGCGGGCTGAGCAATCGAGGCGCTTTGATGCCGTCAAAGAGGAAAATGAAGCGAAGCGTCGCGAGACGATGCGCATCCTAGAAGTTAGGCCGGAGATCCGCTCTGCAAAATAGATAACTCGATATTTGCTGTGCTCTTCCCGCTGCCATGATAACAAAAGTACTACTTCTGTGCAGATACGGCATGTGACCGTACCTACACAGAAGAAATCTCAAGATCGTGGCCTCATCGGTGATTGCATCCCAGACGAGTTAGGCTGATGCTGTCATCTACGACTGAACGATCGAGAGTCATCAAAGCAATTCACTTTACGTTCGCCGGGATAAAGCGGATCGCGCAACCGCCTCCTGGTGCCAGATTGAGGGTAAGTATTTCTGAACTGTGCACAGTTTGTTTATGAACTCGGACATGTATGGGACTCGTGGCTGCATCATTAGCATCTTCATAGATTTCCGCTGTGTAAGTGTGACCTGTCGCCAAGAAACTCAGCGGAACATGCAATGTGCGCGGCGTCCAATTTGTCATGCTTCCGAGGTCCCATTCGTCGCCATGTTGACGCGCTATGGTAATAAACTCCCCAGGTTCTCCATTAATTACGTGGGTTGCATCCCATGAAGTAGGCACATCCTTGATGAACTGAAACGCGGCCTCGCCTGCGTAAGCCTGAGGACTGTCGGAAACCATGGGGATCGGCGTCTCAAAGATGACGTAGAGAGCAAGTTGTTGTGCTCGCGTGCCCATGACCATGGGATTCTCATTTTGTGCGACAAATTCATCTTCTGTAGTGTTGCGAAAGCCGCCCGGCGTGTAGTCCATCGGCCCTGCCAAAAGGCGTGTAAACGCAAATACCGAACGATCTACAGGGCTGTCTCGCCGCCCCGCCTTGTTATTCTCCAGGCCAAGCACACCTTCATAGCTCATCACATTGGGATAAGTACGCATAAGTCCCCAAGGCGTACGAGTACCATGGAAGTCGACCATCAAGTGATGCTGCGCAGCCTCCCGTGCAACGTCATAATAGAACTGGATGCCTTCCTGGTCGTCTCTGTTGATGAAGTCGATTTTTATCCCCGCAACGCCCCACTTTTCATAGAGCGGAAACGCCTCTTCCATCTGTTTCATTAAAGACCCAGAATAAACCCATATCCAAACCTTCACGTGCTTTGAGTCGGCATACCGCACCAGTTCGGGTATATCAACCTTGCCGTTAAGCTTGGTAATATTGCTTCCCCTAGTAACGTCGGTCCCCGCGCACCACCCGGCATCCAACATCATGTAAGGAAAGCCGGACTGGGCTGCGAAGTCGACATAGTACTTCATGTTCTCTGTTGTATAGGCGGGCTTCCCATTCTTGTCGGCATCATTCACCCACCAGTTCCATGAGGCTTTGCCAGCGTGGATCCAGCTTGTATCGGCGATCCTGTTTGGGGGATTCAGATCGTACATGAGATTCGATTCTAAGAGTCGTCCAGGATCGTTCGCAACCATCAGAATGCGCCAGGCCGAACGATAAGGTAGCGCCTTTTTTACCGCCAATTCCGGGTTGTCGAAGCGCGGGGCCAGCTTCGACACAAGCCAATGTCCTTCCCAGTTTCCAGAAGGGTTTGTTACATACATGGAACTGCTGCCTTCGAGATCAGCCTCCATAAGAGCCATCCACGCTGCGCCAGGCTCATGAATCAGGAGTGGAAGACCTATAAGAAAACTGCTTGCTACCCCTCCTTGATTACTGAGTGAACTGGTCTGCAGCTTAACGTATTCGCTTTCATAGCTGCTTCGGTAGTTTGGCAGCGCCAAAGCCCAATCAGTTGCATCTGTGCTCAGCCGAAATTCAGTGTCCTCCTGCCTGAGATGCAACTCAGGTATCGAATCCTGGGCGGGAACAAAATAGCGAAATGCAATCCCATCGTTGTAAGCACGCGCTTCCACAGTCATGATTCGGTGGGCTCCGGCACTCTCGTCCACATGCACGGCAATGCTGTTATAGGCATCATGGACTCTACTTACCTTGGCGTTACTAAGAACATAGTCGTCCACCCCCTTGTCCGCATCACTGCTAACGATGCGCACATTGGAACCGAGCGGAGGCTGGCCTTCCAAGTCTAGATCGAGAGCTGAATTGTCGACAATCTGCCTGCCTCGAAAAGTGATGGAATAAACCAGTTTTCCACCAGTACCGTCCCCGTTTTGTCCTGGCAGGGTCTCGAAACGAATAATCAACTGCTTGTCGGGAGATGTTACTACCGCAGGGCTCATCTCCATAGCGGGAGGGTGAATTCCGCTTCCATTTGCCGTGCCAAGGGCCACTTGGGCAAGGCAGGTCTTTCCCATCAGGCCGGCCAGGAGAACTGTAGTGATCCCAAATGTGCAGACAGCAATCTCTTGCCTTAATCCTCGAATCTTTGTGCGCATTCCTCTACCTCTTTCCTCTCCCCAACCGTCCGAATCATTCGCAATCTAAAAACTTCTCTTCAGGGGTCGATCTGGCCGCCCAGTGAAGAACCACGTTTGGAGCCGTTAACTACATTGTGTACGTTACCGTAACATAATAATGCTATAAAATGAGATTGTCAAGAACTAGTCAAAAGGGGAAACTTTCGAGGACTGTTACGCTCCTTGGTTTCTATAGGATCACAGGGGAATCTCCGCGAATGGCCTCTTGGACAATGGTCGATCGCTTTTGAGGTGACCCCCAAGGGCGTGAGTTATAGCTCTGGAGTCTTGGAACACATCCACCTTCTGAACAGTGCTTGACAAAGCAAACTAAGACGCATATCTGTAATTGCAGTAACGATAACGTTGTGGGTACGAGGCTTTGCTAGTCGGCGGTCGGGGAGCCCCGGAAATGTTTCGCCTCGCTTCTCGGCCAGAGGCGTTGTTGAAGATGGGCAGGTCACCGACTTGCTGGCACTGACATGCAGATACAGCTCGACTATGGGAGACTATCCATAGTGCGAATCACCAACCAGGGATCACTTATGGATCTGGCGACTACAGTGGGCGTGAGCGGATGTTGGTTAATTTGATAGTAAAAACACGGTCGCAGATTGCCTCTTCTGAGGCCACACGTCGCCGCCGGGAATCAACGACAGCAACAGCCACTTCATTGCCGAGAGCGTGTTGGCAGTTCGTCCGTGTTGTCCTGATCTTGGCCATTGCACATCTTTCTCTGCACAGCATCGCATTACAAGTGCCGCGCCTTTCAGATGGCCCGCAGCCAAAGCTCCCTTTGAGCACGCCGGAAATGAAGATAGTGGCACCGACCGTCGCGGCGCCTGAGAGCCGGATTTCTTTCGAGGATTTGATCGAGCGATCCGGTATCCGGTTTCAGCTGAAAAACAGTATTAGCCCGCAGCGATACTCAATCGAAACGATGCTAGGCGGCGTGGCAGTCTTCGACTACAACAACGACGGCCTCCTGGACATCTTCTTTACCAACGGCGCAGCGATTCCTTCGTTGGAGAAGACAGACCCGAGTTACTGGAACCGGCTATACCGCAACAACGGCGACGGAACGTTTACCGATGTGACGGAGCAGGCGGGGGTGAAGGGCGTTGGGTATTCGATGGGTGTTGCCGCAGGGGATTACGACAACGACGGATTTGTCGATCTCTACATTACCGGCATGAATCACAACCAATTGCTGCACAACAACGGCGACGGAACGTTTACCGATGTGACGGACAAGGCGATGGTGGGTGGCACGACTGCCGGCTACGGCAAGCCCTGGGCGGTTGCCGCGGGGTGGTTCGACTCCACAAACAGCGGCCGTCTCGATCTGATTGTCATCAACTATCTCGACTACAACATTGCGAATGCCAAGCTGTGCTCCATCGGCAACGCCCGCACCTATTGCGCACCGGGGAACTACAAAGGGACGCCGAACATTCTCTACAGGAACAACGGCGACGGGACGTTTACCGATGTGTCGGCGTCTTCGCACATCGGGCAGTACGTGGGCAAAGGCATGGGTCTGGCCTTCGCCGACTACGATAACGATGGCTTTACTGACATCTTTGTCTCCAACGATACATCTCCCAATTTTCTGCTGCACAACAATGGCGACGGGACATTCAAGGATGTGGCTCTGGAGCAGGGCGTAGCTTATACCTCGAACGGAAGCTTCGTCGCCGGCATGGGGGCGGAGTTCCGCGACCTGAACAACGATGGCCTGCCCGACATCTTTCACACAGCCATGTTCGGCGACACCTTTCCGCTTTACAGGAACACGGGAGCGCAGTTCGACGATGTGACCAATGTCTCCGGCATGTCCGCTTTCAGTCATCGCATGACGGCCTGGGGCACGGGCGCGTTTGATTTCGACAACGACGGCCATAAGGACCTGTTTACGGCGGGCGGCGCGATTCTGGACAACGAGATGGAGGTGCTGCACCGGCTTACCTTGCAGCCCGACGGTCTGCTGCGCAACAACGGCAACTTCAACTTTACAGACGTCAGCGCGACGGCCGGCGACGCCTTTCTGTCGCCGCGCCTTCACCGCGGCGCAGCCTTCGGTTCCTTCAACAATGACGGGAAGATCGATATCGTGGTGAGCACCATCAATGACAAACCGCAGCTGCTCATGAATCGCACCACCAACGGGAATCACTGGATCATTCTCAAGCTGATGGGTACGAAGGACAACCGCGACGGCCTGGGAACAAAGGTGAAGATTACGACCGCGGAAGGCGTGCAGTACAACCACGCCACCACTGCCGTGGGCTACAGCTCATCCAGCGACAAGCGCGTGCACTTCGGCCTGGGCAAGGCTGCAATGATCGACAAAATCGAACTCTCCTGGCCCACCGGCGTGAAGCAGGTGTTGACGCATGTGAAGGCCGATCAGGTGTTGACGGTGGTGGAGAGCCAGCAGGGCACTGCTGAAAAGTGAGCCCGGTCAGTGCTGGAAGACACCCTGAGGGGCCGTAGCCCCCACTTCTCCGTGCGTCCGGGTTATCTACTGTTCTTCGAGCGCCTTATGAAGCTGCCACGGGCTCATCGACTTTGAGGATCTGATCCACCGCGGGGTGGTCGATGCGCTGAAGAATCCCGCTGGGCCAGCGAATTTCCACATGGTCGATCTTCGCTTCCGCACCGATTCCAAAATGCGCCCGGCGGTCGCTCGATGACATGAATCCCACGCTGGTGGTGACGTGGTTAAAAAGCGCGCGGCCCGAACCGGTGGTCACCTTGATGGTTGCGCCAATGCCGTTGCGGTTGCTTTTGTGGCCGCGCAAATCGAACATGATCCAGTGATTGCCGTTGAGGGCGTTGTTCATGAGGATGCGCGGCTTCTCGCCCAGCGAGGTTACGACAAGGTCGAGAAAGCCGTCGTTGTTGAGATCCACAAATGCCGAGCCGCGCTGATAGCCCTTGAATGCAAAGTCGGGACCCATTTCCTGAGTGACGTCGCGGAGGGTTTTGCCGTCGATGTTCTCAAACATCGTGTCGTGCTGCTTTGAGGTGGCAGTCAGGTTGTCGACGTCTCCGTTGGCCGAGTAGATATCTTTCCATCCATCGTTGTTGTAGTCGATGAATCCGATGCTCCAGCCGGAGAGGTTGCGCGAGAGCGGCCCCAGCTTTGAACTCCAGGTCGCATCGGCAAAGGACTTGCCGGATTCGTTCTTCAATAGTCCGAAGACCTGCCCGGATAGGTCGTTATAAACGATGTCGACCCAGCCGTCATTGTCGAAGTCTTTGGCGTCCGAACCCATGCCGGAGACGCTATCGCCATGGGCATTGTAGGCCACACCCAGTTCCAGTCCGCTCTCCTTGAAGGTTCCGTTTCCCTGGTTGATGAAGAGGAAGTTCGGCTCCGTGTCGTTGGCGATGAACACGTCCATCAGGCCGTCACCATTGAAATCTGCAATGGAGATGCCCATACCCTTTCCCAGCGCCTTGCCAATCTGGCTGGTATCGGTGACGTCTTCAAAACGCCCTTTGCCGAGGTTACGGTAGAGCCTCGAAGCCACGCTCGAATAGACCGTGGGACTGCAATACTCCTCGTGCTGCGGGTCCATCATGCAGTGCTTGTCTGTCTGCGGGGTCCAGACTGTATAGTTGGTGACGATCAGGTCAAGCAGTCCGTCATTGTTGTAGTCGAACCAAGCCGCACCCACACTGAGGACGTTGTTCGGCTTGCCGTCGAGCCCGGAGCCAGCGGTGACATCGGTGAAGGTCCCGTCGCCATTGTTGTGATAGAGGGTGTTGGTTCCCGCGTTGCAAATGAAAATGTCGTCGAAGCCGTCGTTGTCGTAGTCGGCCACAGCCACGCCGAAGCTGAAGCCGAGGGCGGCGCCGTTGAGGCCGGCCTTCGCGGTTACATCCTCAAAAGTGCCGTCCCCTCTATTGCGTAACAGGCAGTTGTAGTATGCAGAGCTAGTCTTGGCGAGTTCCGGCAATTTGGCGCCGTTGGTGAAGAACAAGTCCATCCTGCCGTCGTTGTCGTAATCGATGGCTGCCACGCCGCCGCACATGGGCTGGGGGAAGTACTTTCTTCCCTCGAAATCGTTGTTGGTCCAGTAGGCAAATGCGGAACGGCTGGCGATATCGGTAAACCAGGCGGTTGGCGGTTTGTTGCGAGGCAAGCCGCCGTGCTGGGCTTCGGGGTGCGCGCCAGGCAAGTCGGATTGCGCCTGTGTGTAGAGCGGCCGGGCGAAAAGCCTTCGTCCCAGGAACGCGCCTGACAGCGTCGCCAAAAGTGAGGCAATTGCGGTTCTGCGAGTAATAGAAGCCATGGCTCGATAGCTGTTCGCTGAGTCTCCAACGTAGGAATGTTATTCGTCAATACAATTCAACAGAGGAAATGCGTCTGTGCAAAATGCTCGTCTTTCGGATCGCACAATTTGAGGTTCTTCCTCGCTCTTGGTGCAAGCTGGGAGATGGCGGGAGGGGTAAGATGCGCGCTCGAAGCAGTTCAAATCCCGCCCGGCCATACATCTGACGCTTGATGGTCTTGAGTTTGTTGATATGTCCTTCTACATGACCATAGCTCCAGGTCATTTCGACGGCAGCCTCCACCGCACTCCGGTCCTGCTTCAACGTGCGGACGAACCGCTTCATTCCGTATATGCCGGAATCGGTGGCTCTCTTCATCCAATCATGCAGCGTCTCGATCTTGCCGGTCCGCAGGATGGTACGAAAGCCCATCACCAGGCTGCGCATGACCGCATATCCGGGACAGACCTTTTTCAAGGCATCCACGATCTTCTCCTGCCCAATTGTCATCTCTGGCTGTAGCTTACCGAGTAACGCAGCCGCTATCTGTGGAGATATCTGCCGGCATAAAGATTTGGCTGCAAGCTGGAGTGGTGTGATACTCGCAGTCGGCATCGTGGTCTCAAAAGCCACGGGAGTCTGAGGCCTTTTCCGCCACGGGGCCAGAAATCCGGCCAGGTAGGAAAAGCATTCCTTGCATCCAATCTTTAGTATCTCTCCCATAAGCGTGTACCTATGTCGGCAACCTTCGGCCCAACGTTTCGCCAAATAATCCTGATAAAAGGCTGGAGTGCGGAGCTCGACTCTATTCTATTTCGTTCGGGCAACTGTGTCAGGCCAACCCATCGCGGCGATATTGAGCGGGGCCAACGGTTGGAATGAGATCGAGAACTACGGCAAAGCAAAGCGCGAATGGCTGAGCAGTTTTCTTCGCCTGCCGGGCGGGATTCTCTCCCATGACACCTTCAACCGGGTGTTTGCGGCCTTGGCCCCGGAGGAGTTGGAGAATGGCTTTGCGGCATGGGTTGGCTCGATTGCCCGGGTGACCGCTGGCTCTGGTGGTGTTGAAGAGAGGCGCCAAGCTCGCCGGCGATTTTAACGTCCGCTTGGCGGAAAAAGGATGCTTATATTGATCCGGCCTGAAAGAATTGCGACTTCGCGGCATAATTCACGTCCGGGTGGATCAAGTATTGTTCTACTCTGGGGGCTGTTCCTGGATGCTGCGCAGGGCCCTGGAGGTGGTCTTGACGAGCTGCACTTGTGTTTTTGCCGGAACGGCGGCTATACGGGCGCCTTGATCGAATGGGCCAAGGCGATGTTCGGATACAGTCTGAGGTCGTCAAGCGCAACGAACAACACCTGTTTCGCGTACTGCCAAAACGCTGGATCGTCGAACGCACCGTCGCATGGCTCAACTGGTCGCGCCGCTTATCCAAAGACTACGAACTGCGCCATGACTCAGCTGAAACCATGATCCACATAGCCTTCGCCCATCTACTTCTCCGCAGATATCCCTAGTTTTTAGACAGGTTCTTAGAGCCGGTTGCGGCTGATATAGTGGAGCTATCCTCACTCAGTGCCCATGTCGGAGGTTGGACCGGCAGCCGGTTTTCTGCTGCCTGTGGTCAGTGGCTGACGAATGGTTTGCCAGGAGTCCACGGCTGGCCACGCAAGACAGTTTTCGGAGAAGGCATGGAAAAGACGGGTCAGTTTCCGCATCGGCGATGGAATCCCCTGCGGCAGTCCTGGGTACTGGTTTCGCCGCACCGCACTCAACGTCCCTGGCAGGGAGAAGTGGGCCAAAAAGCCGCGGCTTCTGAGATCGCTTACGATCCGCAGTGCTATCTGTGCCCCGGCAACCAGCGGGCAGGCGGGGCCGCAAACCCGGCCTATGAAGGAATCTTCTCGTTTGTCAACGATTATGCCGCCCTGCTGCCGGATT
>CAAGKR010370430.1_pt1 | contig 28474 bp, 25 predicted proteins | sample 2556971 | NCBI WGS metagenome assembly CAAGKR01 (sample SAMEA5207829, study PRJEB30636) | soil metagenome | biome: forest; feature: boreal; material: soil | place: USA | collected 2011-09 | depth 1 m | reverse complement strand
GAATCGAAAGGCCGAAGAAGGGCTCGTCTTCGAATTCCACGCCTGAAAGCGCGCCTTCAATGGCGGCGTTGACCATCGCGCGTGTGTACGCGATTGCCACCCGTTTTCCGACGCCGTAGGGGCCGCCGATCCAGCCTGTGTTGACCAGCCAGCACGTAACCTTGTGCTCGTCGATCTTTTGTCCGAGCAGCTTGGCATAAACCGTCGGATGGTGCACCATGAACGGTGCGCCGAAGCACGTGGAAAACGTGGCTTGCGGTTCGGTGATGCCGCGCTCGGTCCCGGCAACTTTCGCCGTGTAGCCGGATAGAAAATGGTACATCGCCTGCTCTTTGGTAAGCTTGCTAATCGGCGGCAGAGCTCCGAATGCGTCGGCCGTGAGCATGATGATCGTGCGCGCGTGTCCGGCCTTGCTTCCGGGCACGATGTTTGGAATGTACTCGATGGGATATGCAGCGCGCGTGTTTTCGGTTTTCGTTTCGGAGTCGAGATCGAGTTTGCGAGTCGCCTCATCGTAAGCAACGTTTTCGAGAACGGTGCCGAAACGGTGGGAAGCAGCCCATATCTCGGGCTCGGCGCTCTTTGAAAGACGAATCACTTTCGCGTAACAACCGCCCTCGAAATTGAAGACGCCGGTATCGGACCAGCCATGCTCGTCGTCGCCGATGAGCGGGCGGCGCGAATCCGCGGAAAGGGTCGTCTTGCCGGTACCGGATAGTCCGAAGAAAACGGCGACGTCATCCTTGCCCGCATTGGCGGATGAATGCATCGGCAGCACGTTGCGCAGCGGAAGAAGATAGTTCATCACCGTAAAGACCGACTTCTTAATCTCGCCGGCGTACTTCGTGCCCCCGATCAGCACGACGCGTTTAGCAAAGTTCACCAGAATGAACGTGGACGAATTGATTCCGTCGCGTTGCGCGTCGCCCGCGAAAAGTGCCGCGTCAACAATCGTGAACTCGGGGGAGAAATCTTTGGGTGCCTGGTCCGGCACGATGAAGAGATCGCGCGTGAACAGGTTGTGCCACGCGAGTTCGGTGATGATGCGCACCGGAAGGCGGTAGCGTTCGTCGGCGCCGACAAAACAGTCGAGCGAATAGATTTCGCGTTCGGAAAGATAGGCCGCCACGCGATCCCAAAGCGCATCGAAAATTGCAGGTTCAACGGGCCGATTGGTCTCGCCCCAATCGATGTGCTTCTCGCTCGAACCTTCGCGAACGAAGAATTTGTCCTTAGGCGATCGCCCGGTCTGCGGACGCGTGTCCACGATCAGCTGGCCGTCGCTGCCGAGCACTCCCTCGCCTCGACGCAGCGCGTGTTCGATGAGCTCAGGCGTCGAGAGATTTTCGTAGGTTCGCGCGGCTTTGATTCTTTCCGGAACAGTGAGTATGATAGTGCTCCCTGCAGGGCAGAAAGTGTTGTGTGGGCTAAAAACGGTGAACGATGAGATTCGCCACCTTTGCCCTGCTGTGCCTGTTGGCGGCGGAAGCGAGCGCCTTGGCAGCGATCCCCTTCCGCGTAGGCTTTTACCCGCCCGGCCCGCTTGACGGCATTACGGACGTGCCCGGTGTCGCCGTGGCACATGTGACAAAAGTCGAGGGCACCGAGGTCCGCACCGGCGCGACGGCGGTCCTGCCGAACGGCGATCCGTGGAACCACAAAGTCTCGGCTTACGCCTTGGCTTTTAACGGAAACGGCGAGATGACCGGCACACACTGGATCAACGAAGCGGGGTATCTCGAAACGCCGATCGTGCTAACCGACACGCTCGACATCGGACGCGCCGACGACGGTGTCATCAGCTGGATGATCAAACAGCATCCGCAGATCGGCGTGCGCGATGATGTGCCGCTACCGGTCGTCGCGGAGTGCGATGATCAATTGCTAAACGATATTCAAGCCCGCGTGATTGGTCCGCAAGACATAGTGAATCTGCTCGATTCGGCCAGGGCGGGACAATTCGCCCGCGGCAGCGTCGGCGCGGGAACGGGAATGAAGGCGTTCGGATTCAAGGCCGGCATCGGATCTGCGTCGCGCGTCCTGCCAAAAGAGCTCGGCGGCTACACCGTCGGTGTGCTTGTCAACGACAACACGGGGTCAACGCGCGAGCAGCTGACGATAGACGGCGTGCACGTCGGGGAAGCGCTGCGCAACGAATACAAGATGACGTTCCCCAAACCCGTGTCGCTGCACGGCCGCATGGCTTCGGGAAGCATCATCATCGTCGTCGCGACGAATGCGCCGCTCGATTCGCGGCAGCTACGGGCGATCGCGTTGCGCGCGGGCATGGGCATGTCGCGGACGGGACTTACGAGCGACGTCGGCAGCGGCGATCTGTTCGTCGCATTTAGCACGGGTTACACGTTCGAGCGAACGGCAAGCTATCGCATCAGCGCGCCGGCGGCGCAGATCGTTGAAGACACCAGCGTTCTGAATGCACTCTATCGAGCCACGGCCGAGGCGACTGAGTCAGCCATCTACGACGCGCTCTTCAACGCAAAGACGATGATGGGCCGCGGCGGCGTGACGGTCTATGGCCTGCCGGTCGATCGCGTTCTTCAAATGCTCCATGCCGGCGGGGTGCAATGATGCGCGTGCCGCTGGGAACCATCGGCCACTTTTCGCTGGCGGTGAAAGATCCGGAACGAAACGCAAAGTTTTGGACCACGAACTTCGATTTGAAGGAAATATTTCGATTCGAGGACGGGATCGCCGTGAGCAACGACGCGATTACCATCACATTTTTCAAGGGGAAGCCAAATCCGGAAACGCTCGAGCACATGTCATTTCACGTGCAAAACATGCGCAAATTACGCGCCGCTCTCGACCAGCTGCTCAAGAACGGCGTGAAGCTCGAAGACCCGGGCGACGAAATTGGACCGGAAGCGCCTGATTCGCCGCACATCGGCTTATGGTTTCACGATCCCGAGGGTTACCGCTGGGAGCTGTCCGTACAAAATGGTGCGAAGGAGCGCTAGAGCGCTGCCATGACGACGCGCGCCGCATTCAGCGGCGTGCGGGCGGCTTCAAAATCGCAGAGCAGCCGGCCTAACCTCGCCTGCTTCTGATTCGTCACGAACCATGGAGGTTTGATAAGCGGCTTAAAGGGCGCGCGCACGACGCTCTTCTGAGTTTGCGCGAGAAAGTATGAGTTGTGCACGACACCGGCGGCGTCTTCGGAATCCGGATACGCGCCCCAAGGCGTCTCGGTGATAAAATAGCCGATGCCGGCCCACGCATTGACTGCTATGCAGCCATAGTGCAAATCTGCTAACGCGCGCGCCATGGCTTCGGGTATAGCGTGTTCCGTTGCCGGATGCGCGATCAGATTTACACCGAGTGTTCCATAGAGTCTGTCGTTCGCGAAGGCTACAGCGTTACGCAAAAAGAGCTCCGTATCGCCGGGCAATTCAACGCAAAACAGGATCCCGCAAAACGCTTCGGTCAGAAACGCCTCTGAAGGTTCATTGGGATCGAGCCGGACTATCGTGAGCGGATGCGCGCCATCACCGGCGAGCTTCAGCCGCCGTTGCGCGGCGCCGGGATAGTATTCCGGACGTTTTTCAAGTTTGCGAAAAATAGCGGCAATCTCATCGAGCAAGCGATCTTTGAGATTCCATTCTTTGGGCAAAACGAGCACCTGGGCCGCGATACAGTTGAAGCCGGCGTTATGCGCTTTTTGCGTCGCGATGTTCTCGGCTTGAAAGCGCAGCTCGTCAACGCTCCAATTTCCCGGCACGACGATAGTAGGCGTCACGCTGCCGAGCTCACCGGTAATGTGTTTGCGCTTTCCCACCGCGGCTTTTATGGCGTTGTACGTCGCGAAGCTGCCGGTAACGTGTATTTCATCGATCGCATCGTGCTGGCACAGCTGCGCTCCCACGGCGGCACCGCCCGACGCGAAGCGTAGAAAGCCTCCGGCGACGAATGGCTCGAGAGCGCGCTCGAGGATCGGGCGCAGATACTCGTTGACCGGATTGAGTTTGAGCAAGCAGACTGCGTTCTCGGCGAGCAGCTTATAGAGGACGTCGAGCGCGGGGATGCTCGAGATGTTGCCGGCGCCGAGAACGAGCGCGACGCGTCCCGCATGGTTTCGTTCAAGAAACCTAGGCGCGCTGCTGCGCAGCCAGACGTCGGCGGTAACGCCAGACAACAAAATTCGATCGTACAGGTCGTGCGGGAAGACGCGGACCACGGAGCTCGCGCCTCCGCGCGGCAGCGGCGGAGATCCGCGTGCGAGCCGGCCGAGCGTGCGAACGTAGCGGTTTATCGCGTAGAGAGCGGCCCAAGGTCCGGAGATCCACTCTTCGCCGTCGAGATAAGAGCCGGCGGCGAGGCCCTTGGCTCGGGCAGAGAGGCGGACCCACTCCTCGGCGACAGCATGGGTTCGTAGCCTAGCGGCCTTCAGAAGAGCGATTCGTGCTTCCGGCCCCAAACGGGTCCACGCCACGGACGAGGCTCGCAGAATCTGGAGGTCGCCGTCGGACGAACGCACGCCCGACCGTTCCGCAAGCAACCTGGCGTGCCCCCGTTGGGTAGTAGAATGATATGCCAGCCAAGCGCAAACGACGCCGGAAAGCGGCGCTCAGACCGAGGCTAGGTCCCGCGACGAACCTGCGCCCGGCGGGCGCGCACAAGACCAAGAAACGGTACAGTCGCAAGCGCAACAAGGCGATTATCGCTCGCGAGGCCGAGGAGCAGGTATAGCAGGCACGCGTCGGGGGTTATTTATGCAATCAGTTCGCGTTCGACCAAGATCGTGCGCGGATCGATCAGATGCTTGTTCAAGCCAAGTTTTTCAGCGGGCACGCCCAGCGCGAGCGCGACGAGTTGCGGAAGATGGAACGTTGGCAGATCGGTTCTGCCCCAGCGCGCGGCCGCATCTTGCTGGTAACCATCTAACGCTAAGTGGCAGAGCGGGCACGGCGTAATAACCGCTTCCGCGCCTCTGTCTTTCGCGATGCGCATGTTCTGTCCGACCATGGACGTGGCGACGCCATCTTTCTCCAACTGAATGTGGAAGCCGCAGCAGCGCGTCTTGCCGGCATAATCTACCGGATCGCCGCCGATCGCTGAAATCACGTCTTCGAGCGAGTGAGGCTCGCGCGCGGATTCCCAGCCGTTGACTTTTTCGGGACGGATGATGTGGCAGCCGTAAAACGGCGCGACGCGCAGGCCGTTGAGCGGGCGCACGACCATCTTGCGCAGATTGTCTAGTCCGATGTCGTCGATGAGCAGCCACAGCAAGTGCCGCACCATGACGCTGCCTTCGTATTTTGCGCCGAACTTTCCGAGAATCGAATTGGCTTGGGTCATGCGCTCTTCGCTCTCGAGTAGCTCCATGTTGGCGGCGCGCATGTGGCCGGTGCACGTGGAGCAAATCGTTATGACGTCGTCGAGTCCGAGCGCTTCAGCTTGCGCGTAGGTGCGCGCGTTGAGCACGCGGGCGATGTCACGGTTGGTATCGTTGACGACCGAGGCTCCGCAGCATGAGGCTGCGGTAAGTTCGATTAGTTCGATGCCGAGTTTATTGGCCAGCAGCATCGTGGAGTTGAAAAGCTCTTTGCACGACTCCTTGGCGACGCATCCGGGGAAGAAGCCATAGCGCCGCATCTCGGCGCTCTTAGAGCGGCGATGCGAATCGGTCGATTGCTCTTCGGGCAGTAAGGTCGTGCTCATGTTGGGACCTCCAACGATTCGAAGATCATGCGAACTTCGTCGACCTTCGGAATCGGCTTGAGGAAAGGGGGAGGGAGTTTGCCTTTAGCCGCCATGCGCAATCCGAGCGGCGCAATCTTCATTAAACCGCGTATGTTGAAACGGCCGACCGTTCCTTGAATTACTTCCGTCTCCGCCAACATGCCGGTTTTCTTGATCGTCTTATTGACGACGAGCGCATGACGCGGACCCGGATGATTCATCATCACGCCTTCCTGAACGGTGGCGCGCTTTACGTCAACGATGCGGTCGTGCGGGTCGACGTGCTTAGGACAATACGAACAAGCGTAGCAGTGGGCGCACAGCCACAAATAATCTTCATTGATCTGCGCTAAACGCTCTTTTTTCTTGCTGTCGCGAACGTCTTCGATGAAGCGGTAGGCATACGCGATTGCGGCCGGGCCGGCGAAAGACGGATCGACGCTAACGACCGGGCATAGCGCATAGCACGTCGCGCACATCACGCAGTTGGCCGCGGCGACCAGTTTCTTCATGTCCTCAGGACTGACGCGGCGCTCGCGTTCGTGATCCTCGTCGCGATCGGCGGGCTGGAGATAGGGTTTCAGTCGCGTGTACTTGTCCCAAAACGGGTCCATGTGGACGACGAGATCCTTCATCGGCTGAAAGTTCGGCATCGGATCGATCTGGATCACGCCCTCGTCGTTCATTACGCTCTTGCAGGGCGTCTTGCATGCGAGGCCCGTTATTCCGTTGATATTCATCGAGCACGAGCCGCAGATCGCCGACCGGCACGAACGGCGGAAACTGATCGAGCCGTCGATTTCGGCTTTGGCCGTCTCGAGCGCATCGAGCACGGTCATCGTTACGGGAACGTCGATCGCGACGACATCGCGGTGCGGAACGGCGTCGACCGCTTCGTCGTAGCGGAAGATGTCGAGTTTCACCTGAGCCATGTTAGTACGATCTCACTTGCGGCGCCCACTTGGTGATCGTCACTTTGCGGGAGTAGTCGAGGCGCGGGTTCTGATCCTGCTGACGCCACGCGAGCGTGTGCACCATCCAGTGTTCGTCGTCGCGCTCCGGAAAGTCCGTTCGCGCTTGGGCGCCGCGCGATTCTTTGCGCGCGAGGGCGCCGTTGGCGACGCACATGGCAGCGTCGATCAGAAAGTCGACCTCCATGGCGTGCACGAGATCGGTGTTGAACGTCTTCGACTTGTCCATCACATAGACGTCGCTATCGAACCGCTTGCGGATTTCGAGCAGGTCGTTGACGGCTTTCTGCAGCTCTTTTTCATTCCGGAAGATAAACACGTTTTCGCTCATCGTCTTGTTCATCTCCGCGCGCAGCTGGGGTGCCCGCATGCCGCTGTTCTTGGAGAGCCAATGCGCGATGCGCTCTTGCTCGTGTTTCAACGTTCGTTCGGAGGGCCGCACGTCGCCGCTTTCCTTTATATAGTCGCAGGCGTGCTTGGCCGAACGCGAGCCGTAAACGATCGTTTCGAGCAGCGAATTTCCGCCCAAACGGTTCGCGCCGTGTACCGAGACACAGGCCGCTTCGCCGGCGGCGTAAATTCCGGGAATTCGGGTCGCGCCCCATTTGTCGGTTTCGATGCCGCCCATCGTGTAATGCATGCCGGGCAAAATCGGAATCGGTGTGTCGATAGCATCTTTGCCGGTTGCGTCGAGCGCGAGTTCGCGAATCTGCGGGAGGCGTTCGAGGATTTTTTCACGGCCGAGGTGACGCAGATCCAAAAGCACGCACCCGTCGATGCCGCGGCCCTGCATGATTTCGGTCCAGGCGGCGCGCGAGACGACGTCTCTGGAGGCAAGCTCGCCTTTTTCGGGCGCATACTTGAACATGAAACGCTCGCCGAGCGAATTGAGCAGGTGCGCGCCTTCGCCGCGGGCCGCTTCCGAAAGCAGCACGCCGTTTTCTTTGAGCGACGTGGGATGGAATTGCACGAACTCCATGTCCATGATCGGCACGCCGGCACGAAATGCAATCCCGAGTCCGTCGGCGGTGGACGCATAGCCGTTGGTCGTCTTGGCGTACATCCGTCCGCACCCGCCGGTCGCCAGAATCGTGGCCTTAGCGGTAATCAGTTCGAGTTCGCCGTTGCGCATGTTGTAAGCGACGACCCCGGTGCCGACGCCGTCTTCCACGCACAACGCGGTGCAAAAATATTCTTCGTAGACTTTGACGTTGAAGCGCTTTAGCTGCTCCCAAAGCGTGTGAAGAATCACCAGGCCGGTGACGTCGGCGCTGTAACACGTGCGCGGGGAGCCGGCGCCGCCGAAGGGACGCTGCGCCAGCCGGCCGTCCGGCAGCCGCGAGAAGATGCAGCCGCGGTGCTCGAGCCAGATGATTTGGCGGGGCGCGTCGTCGCACATCGCCTCGATCGCGTCTTGGTCCCCGAGGTAATCGGAGCCCTTGGCGGTGTCGAAGGCGTGGTTTTCGGGCGTGTCTTCGGCCGTATTTCCTAAGGCCGCATTGATGCCGCCCTGGGCGGCGCCTGAATGGCTGCGGACCGGGTGCATTTTGCTGACGATGGCAACGTCGGCTCCGCGCTCGGCCGCTTCGACGGCGGCGCGCATGCCTGCCAAGCCGCCACCGATGACCACGACGTCGTGCTTGATCACGTAACCTTCTTTATACTACTCCGGCTGAAGGGCTCCCATGACCTTAGTGGTACGGCCGCCGTGCGGCCGCTTCCGCGGCAAGACTGCCGAGCGGTCTACACGGTTTTGCGCGCCGCCGCGACGAACTGCGCGAACAAGTGAGCCAATTCGTCCATCTGCACGTTCACAGCGAGTATTCTCTGCTGGACGGCGCGTGCCGCATCGAGCATTTGTGCCGCCGCGCCGCCGAAAACGGAAGCCCCGCGATAGCCCTAACAGATCACGGCGTGATGTACGGCGCGATGGAATTCTACTATGCCGCGCGCGAGCACGGCCTGACGCCGATTCTCGGGTGCGAAGCATACTTGGCTCCTCGCGGGCGCCTCGACCGCACTGCGCGGGAAGAAGCGCACGTGACGCTGCTGGCGGCGGATTTCATCGGTTACCGGAATCTGAGCACGCTGGTTTCGAAGGGCTTTTTGGAAGGCTACTACTACAAACCGCGGATCGATCTCGACCTGCTGGCGAAGCACAACGAAGGGCTGATCGTGCTCTCCGGATGCTTATCGGGCCTCGTCGCCGCGCCGCTTCTGCGCAACGACTACGAAACGGCGCGGCAGGCTGCCAAATCGTACGTGGATATCTTCGGCAATCGGTTCTACCTCGAGATGATGCGCCACGGTATGCCGGAGGAAGAAGCCATCAATCCCGGTGTTTTACGCTTGTCGCGCGAATTGCAGATCCCAATCGTTGCGACCAACGATTCGCACTATCTCGAACGCAAGGACGCCGCCGCGCACGACGTCCTCCTCTGCATCGGCACCGGCAAGACGGTCGCGGACACCAACCGCATGCGCTTTTACTCCGATGAATTCTACGTGAAGTCGAACGAAGAGATGCGCGCGGCGTGGAGCGACCTGCCGGAGGCGTGCGATGCCACGACCGAGATCGCCAAGCGCGTCGACATCCGCATTCCCGAACGCGTCTTCAATGTGCCGGAATTTCCCGTTCCACAAGATGATCTGTTTCACGAGAAGACTGCGGGAGAGTATCTGCGGCAGCTGTGCGATCAGGGATTGATCGATCGCTACGGCGAGGAGCGGGCAAGCTCCGATCAGGCCCTGCGCGAGCGGCTCGATTACGAACTTTCCGTCATCACGGATATGGGCTACGCTTCATACTTCCTGATCGTTTGGGATTTCATCAAATACGCGAAAGATCACGACATACCGGTGGGGCCCGGGCGGGGCTCGGCCGTCGGATCCATCGTTTCTTATTGCTTGCGGATCACGGATCTCGATCCGCTGAAATTCAATCTGCTCTTCGAGCGCTTCCTGAACCCCGACCGCATTTCGATGCCCGACATCGACACGGACTTCTGCGTCGAACGGCGTGACGAAGTCATCGCATACGTTTCGGAAAAGTACGGCAAGGACCGCGTCGCGCAGATCGTGACGTTCGGAACGATGGCGGCGCGCGCCGCTGTTCGAGATGCGGGCCGCGCGCTCGGGGTACCGTTACCAGACGTCGATCGCGTTGCGAAAATGATTCCGTCGGGTCCGACCGGACTGACGATCGGCCAGGCGTTGGATCAAATTCCGGAATTGAAAGCGCTCTATCGCGGGTCGGCCGAGATGCGCAAGTGGCTGGACACGGCAAAATCCATTGAAGGCTTGGCGCGCAATGCGGGGACGCATGCCGCGGGCGTGGTCATCTCCGCGGGACCGTTGATTGACTATGCGCCGCTAGCCAAGAGCGATGCCGGAATCAACACGCAGTACGACATGAACTGGGTCGAGCGCATCGGCCTGCTGAAGATGGATTTTCTCGGCCTGCGCAACTTGACCGTGATGAAGAATGCGGTCGACGAAATTCGCCGCACGTCGGATCCTGCATTTGACATCGCGGCGATTCCCGACGACGACAAGCGAACGTACGACATGCTCAGCCGCGGCGAGACGGTCGGCGTCTTTCAGCTTGAATCCGAGGGTATGATGCGAGTCTGCACCGAGTTGCGGCCGAGCGAGTTCAAGGATATCATCGCGCTCGTTGCCCTGTTTCGCCCGGGCCCCATGGAGTGGATTCCGCAGTACATCAACACCAAGCACGGCCGTACGAAGCCCAAGTATTTGCATCCGAAGCTCGAGTCGATTTTGGCCGAGACGTACTCGGTCGGGTGTTACCAGGAACAGATCATGCAGATCGCGCGCAACGTCGCCGGCTTCTCGATGGGCGAGGTTGACGAGCTGCGCAAGGTGATGAGCAAGAAAGAAAAACAGAAGATCCCGGCTTACCGCAAAAAATTCATCGCGGGCGCGAAAGAGCATTCGGACATCGATGAAAAATTGGCCGCTGAAATCTTTGCGTATATCGAACCATTCGCCGGTTACGGTTTTCCGAAGGCGCATGCTGCCGCCTACGGATGGATTGCTTACCAAACCGCTTTTCTGAAGGCGAATCATCCGTTGCCGTACTTTAGCGCGCTGATGACGTCGGTGAGAGACCGCACGGACAAATTGGTTGAGTACATCGAGGAGGCGAAGAAGACCGGGATCGCGGTCTTGCCGCCCGACGTTAACGCTTCGCTGATCGACTTTGCAGTTACGGGAGGGGAAATCCGTTTCGGGCTCTCTGCGATAAAAGGCGTCGGCGAGGGTGCCGTGCGTGTTATTTTGGAGGCACGCGAGAGCGGCGGGCCCTTCGTCGATCTCTTTGACTTCGCTCGGCGCGTCGACGGAAAACAAGTCAACCGCCGAGTTTTTGAGGCGCTGATAAAATGCGGCGCGCTGGATTGCCTGCCCGGAAATCGTGCGCAAAAACTCGGCGCGCTCGACGTAGCGCTGCAGGTCGCCGCTGCCGAGACGCGCGACGCGGAGCTCGGACAAGCCTCGCTCTTTGGCGACGCTCATCCGGCAACCGTTGACGGCCTGGCGCCCTCGTTGCGCGATCTGGCGCCGCCGTCGACACTGCAAATGCTGCAATGGGAGAAGGAGACGCTAGGAATTTTCGTGTCGGGTCATCCGCTGGCCGACGTTGCGGATGCGCTGGCGCGCACGGGCGCGCTGCCGGTCAAAGATCTGCGCCAGCGCGAGGATGAGAGTTTTGTGTGCGTGGCCGGCATCGTCACCGGAGTTCGCCGCACGTTGACCAAAGCCGGCCAACAGATCCTGATCGCAACGATCGAAGACACGACCGGCAGCGTTGAAGCCGTCGTGTTCTCGAAGATTTATCCGCAAGTACAAGCATACTTCGAGGCCGATAAGATCGTGATCGTGAAGGGGCGTTTGCGGATTCGCGAACGCATAGGCGTTCCGGCGGGCCAGGAGGCGCCGCTGGAAACATCGATCGCCGTCGGCGAGGTCTCGCCGTTCGAGCGTCCCGCCAGCTCCGCGCAGCCGTCGGGCTGGCACGTCAACGTGACGCAGCGGGATCAAGTCGACCAGCTGGTGGCGATCCTGGACGAATGGCCGGGAACGGTGCCGCTGGTCCTTCGCGTCGGCGATCGCATCCAGCGATTGCCACGCGGCATCGCCTCCGATTTCCGTGTAAAACTCGAGCTCGAACGCATCGTCGGCGCGGGGAACGTACAAGAAGGTCTTCCGACCTGAAACGCCCGCAGCTGGTCGCCTTCGATTTGGACGGCACGCTGATCGGGGAAGACTTGCGCGTGCGTCCGCGCGTAGCGGATGCAATTGCGGCGATGCGCGCGCTGGGCGTGCGAGGCTGCATCGTCACCGGGCGTATGTACCGGGCCGCCTTGCCGTTCGCGCGCGGTCGCGGGTTCGATGCACCTATCATTTGTTACCAGGGCGCGGCGGTCATCGATCCGCTGAAGGACACGGTTCTCCTCGATACGCCGCTTCCAAATGAGGCAGCGCTCGAGGCCGAGGCGTACGCGCGTTCGCGTAACCTTCACGTTCAGCTCTACAAGAACGATCGCTATTACTGCGAACAGCGGAATCGCTATTCGGATCTTTACGCGAAGCTCTCCGAAGCGGAACCTGTTGTCGTGCCGTCGCTGCGTGAAGAGTTTCGCTACAGCGACGCGACCAAAGCATGTATCATAGCGGAACCTGAAGTGGTCGATCGGGAGATCGACGGCGTGCGGCAGGCGATGGGAACGCGGGCATACGTGACGCGGAGCATCCCGTGGTTTATCGAAGTGATGGATCCCAACGTCGACAAAGGAAAGGCGCTGAAATTGGTCGCGCAATATGTGGGCGTGCCGCTGGAAGAGACGATGGCGATTGGGGACTCGTGGAATGACGTGCCGCTACTACGCGCCGCAGCCTTCGGGGTTGCGATGGGATCGGCGCCGCCGGAACTGCGCGCCGTGAGCGATGCAGTAGTCGCCGACGTCGCGCACGATGGCGTGGCCGAAGCGTTGGAACGATACGTGCTGCAGTGAGCAGACCGCGAAAGAATGTTGCCCGCCGTAAACGCTCGGCGGCTGCGCGCCTGCGGCCGTTCTGGATTCTGCTCTTGTTGCTCGTGCTCGCCGGCGTCGTCGGAGCTTATTGCGTGGCGACATGGCCGGGCTTCCGCGCCCGGCATGTCGTCGTCATCGGCAATCACCGCGTGTCCACGCACGCCATCGCGGTGGGTGCGGCGATCAATCGCCGGGTAAATGTCTGGTTGCAAAACATGCATGCCGCCGCCGACCGCATCGCTGCGATTCCCGACATCGGGCAGGTGACGATCCAGCGCGGATTTCCCGCTGCCGTGACGATTGTCGTGATAGAGCGAGTTCCTTACGCGCAGATCCGCGCGGGTGGCGAGAGCGCCGTAATCGACCGGGAGCTGCGCGTGCTGCAAGCCGCAGCGACGCCGGGCCTGCCGCGATTCATGGTGCGGGCCGTGCTGCCTTCAGCGGGCCAATTTATCAAAGACGGTCGGGTGACGCGCCTACGTGATGATTACGAACGTCTTGCGGAGGCGCACGTCATGGTCACGGCGCTGCGCTACGACCGGTTCGGGGATCTGGTAGTGGCAACGCCGCGCGGCGTGCAGATTTTGCTTGGTGACGATGAAGATCTCACGCGCAAGGTCGCGCTGATCGGTCCTATACTGTCGCAGACGGCGGGAAAGAAAATAGCGGCGATCGACCTGCGCGCGCCCGGCACGCCGGTTGTGGTGTATCGCCGCTAGATACTTTCTATTGCGTGAGGGGAGCGTAGACCGCGACGAAGCCGTTGATCATCGAGAACTTGATCTGCTGGTTCGTCTGACACTTGCTAAAGTCGACGTTGTCCCTCGTCGTCATGAGAGTCGTTTCGGCGCCATTCGAAAGTTTGACGAGAATGCGCTTGTTGTCGAAAACCTTCTCAACGACCGCGGTGTAAGTGCCGTCGGGCATTTGCACGGGCTTGAGCGTCGTGGCGCGAGTGACCGTGGTCGAGGTCTGGGCAACGGCGGGCGCGGCGAGTGCCGCGATGAGAGCGAGTAAGCTGATCGTTGTTCGCACTAAAACTCCCTGAGGGGCTTCGAGTGGTCTAGCATCAGATAATACCGTAGGTTCGCTCGTTGTGCTAGAGTGCAGGGGTATTTTTTAGGACTTTTTCCACAACCCCCCACAGGTTGCTCGCAAGGAGCGCGTCGGCGGCGCTAAAACCTCACCTGCGGCCCTTGCCAACACCCGCTATCCGTTGTAGGGTTTAGGCAGCCGGGCCACAATATATTGGGCTTGAGGGGATTTCACGGATGAAGCACGGCACCGTCGCGGGGCTCGACATAGGCACGACCAAAACGTGCACTGTTGTCGCCTCCGACGGACCCCGCGGCCTCGAAATCATCGGCTACGGCGAAGCCCCGTCACTGGGGATGCGCAAAGGCGTCGTCACCGATCTCGAAGAGACAATCAAATCGATCGAGGCCGCTACCGAGAAAGCCGAGCGCATGGCGGGCGTGCATATTGCCGACGTCTACGTGGCCATCACGGGCGAGCATATCCGCAGCACCAATAATCGCGCCGTCGTCGCGGTTCAGAACGAAGACCGGGAGGTCAGCAGCAGCGACGTCCTTCGCGTCGTCGAGGCCAGCAAGATTATCAGCGTCCCGGCGGACCGGCAGATCGTCCATGCGCTCCCGCGTTTTTTCACCGTTGACGGACAAGACGGCGTCGAGGACCCGGTCGGCATGGCCGGTGGACGGCTTGAAGTCGACACGCACATCATCACCGGCGGCACGTCGTTCATTACAAACGTCCTGAAATGCGTGCACCGCGCGGGGCTGGAGGCTTCCGGCTTGGTCTTCGAACCGCTCGCGAGTTCGGCTGCAACGCTGCTGCCCGAAGAGAAGCAGGTCGGCGTCGTGCTGCTCGATATCGGTGGCGGCACGACGGACATCGCCGTGTACAGCGGCGGCGGCGCGATCTACACCGCGACGATTCCGGTCGGCGGCAACATCCTGACCAACGACATCTCGCTGGGCTTGAAGACGACGGCAGCCGAGGCCGAGCAAATCAAACGCGTCTACGGCTCGGGGCCGCCGGAACTCGAGGAGCAATTCTTTCCGGTCAAGACGCTCGACGGACGCAGCACTCGCGAAGCGGTCACGTCGCAGTTGCGGCAGATCGTCGTACCGCGCGTCGTGGAAACGTTCCGCATGTGCAAGACGAAGATCATCGAGAACGTGCCGCGCGACTTGGTGCTCGGCGAGATCGTGTTGACCGGCGGCGGCGCGCATCTGAAAGGCATCGAGCCGCTGGCCGAAGAGGTTTTCGGTCTGCCGGTGCGCGTCGGTACGCCCGACGCGATCGGCGGACTCACCGAGGCGATGAAACAGCCGGAGTACGCCACGGCGATCGGTCTCATACTCTTCGGTCCCAACGGCGGGATCGAAAATCACCGCTATGCCAAACGCAGCCCGTCGATATTCGGCAAATTCCGCTCGTGGCTGAGCGATCTATGGAACTAAATAAAGGAGACGACTACCATGGCTGAAGCGAAGCGCTACGTACCCGAGCACGCGGCAACGATCAAAGTGGTCGGAGTCGGCGGCGGCGGATGCAACGCGGTCAATCGCATGATCGAAGCCGGACTCACCGGCGTGGAATTCTATGCCGTCAATTCCGACGTGCAAGCGCTGCGCAATTCGCTGACAGAGAATACCCTGCAGATCGGCTCCGGTCTAACGCGCGGCTTGGGGGCCGGCGCAAATCCGGTGTTGGCGCGCGAAGCGGCCGAGGATTCGCGCGAGGATCTCTCGCTCATTCTCGAGGGCGCGGATTTGGTCTTCATCACTTCCGGCATGGGCGGCGGCACCGGTACCGGCGCCACGCCGATAATCGCCGAGCTGGCGCATGACGCGGGCGCGTTAACGATCGCGGTCGTCACGAAACCATTTGCGTTCGAAGGCCGCAAGCGCATGCAAATTGCCGAGAGCGGCATCAACGAACTCGAACCGAAGGTGGACACGCTGATCACGATTCCCAACGAGCGGATTCTACAAGTGATCGAAAAGCGTACGCCGCTCAATGAAGCGTTCGCGTATGCGGACGACGTGCTCCGTCAGGGCATCGCGGGGATTTCGGACCTCATCACGCAGCCGGGATTGATCAATCTGGACTTCGCGGACGTGAAGACCGTGATGACCGACGCCGGTACCGCCATGATGGGTATCGGCGAAGGCACGGGCGAGCACCGCGCGGCCGACGCGGCGCAGAAGGCGATCGCTTCACCGCTGCTCGAGACGACGATCGAAGGCGCTCGGGGCGTGATCTTCAACATCACGGGCGGCGCCGACTTGGCGATGTACGAAGTGAACGAAGCTGCGGAGATGATCAGCCGTGCCGTGGACGGGGACGCGCAAATCATCTTCGGCGCGAGCATCGATCCGACGATGACGGGCAAAGTTCGCGTGACGGTGCTGGCGGCGGGCTTCGGCTCGGCGCGCGGGTACGGGCGCACGCAGAATTCATTCAACTTCGCCGACACGCGCTTCGACGCGGTTTCGCCGGTGAACATGGACGACATCGAGGTGCCGGCGTTCCTGCGCTATCGAGGCTAGTCTAAACAGCGCACTTAAGGTACGCGCGCGAGCGCGAGCTGGTGAATGAGCCCAAGCATGGCGCAAAGCCAGGCGGAGCCCAAGAGCGTGCCGCCGGCGAGGCGGGATGCCGTCTTTGGCGACGACCCTTATGCCCGCGCCGGTCGCACGAAGTCGGTCGCGAAGGCAAGGGCCGCACCGCGCAACGGCGCGAAAGGCGGCAGGCCGAGAAAAGCCGAGCGACGATAAACTTCTAGGGAGTAATTACGGTTTTTCGTTCGTGGTAGATGTGCAGCACGTAATACGACCCGTTCGCGACACTATAAGGGCCCTTTGTGTCACGCGCGAGCTTCCAGGTTGACGAAACGAGCGCGTTATACGGCCAGCGGATACGAGTACGTGTGCTGCCAGCCCAAGGTGAGATCGCCGATCGCATCGTCGTCCTGCGAGAAATGATCGAGGATCTTCGGAATGTTCGCCGAGACCGTGCGTTTCACGTACGCCGCGAGTTCTTCGACCGGTTGGCGATGCGGTCCCGAGCGGCACGTGAGTTCCCGTTGCGCGTCTGCGCTGCTGGACATGTCGACGATCCGGCAAGAAAAAAGACCTCTTCCGAAAGGTGCGGTAACGCGATAAGTTCCGGCGGCGATTCGAGGTCCACGGATTCGGGTGAAATCGTTGGGGGCTTCGGCTAAACCCAGCCGCACGATCTGTGCGATTACCGCGGATTCGCCGCTGCTTTGCGCTGCCGCGTGAAGATTCAGCGCGCTCGCAGTTGTGAAGAGGAAGGTAGACAGCGCGGCAAGCCGGATGAACGGCGCCATGGCTAAGACGTACCTGCGTAGGAGCTGAAGTTCCTGGCCGTTCCAGGCGCGTCGGGGTGCTTGGGCTAAGAGTGCGCTATGTTCCGCTACCTGACCGCGGGTGAATCGCACGGCCCGGCGCTGGTCGGCATTCTCGACGGACTGCCGGCCCAGTTGCGTTTGGAAGTGGAGCGCATCAATGCAACACTCGCGCGGCGGCAAGGTGGCTACGGCCGCGGCGGGCGGATGAAGATCGAGCACGACGAGGTCGAGTTTTTGGCGGGTTTGCGCGGATCGCAGACGCTCGGATCGCCGATTGCGGTGATGATTCGCAATCGCGACTACGAAAATAATCGCGCGCTGATGGATCCAATTACGGGTGCCGGCAAACCCCTGACCAACCCGCGCCCCGGTCATGCCGATTACGCCGGTGCGCTGAAATACCGGCAGCGCGATCTGCGCAACGTGTTGGAACATGCGAGTGCTCGCGAAACGGCAATGCGCGTCTGTCTGGGCGAGATCTGCGCGCAATTTCTCGAGGCGCTCGGCATTACCACGCGATCCCATGTTCACCGGATTGGCCCGGTCGAAGCGACGGAACTGGACGACTTCTCACCGGAGGATGTCGAGCGTAGCGAGGTTCGCTGTCCCGATCCGAAGGCGGAACGTGCCATGATCGAAGCGATCGACGCGGCGAAAGCCGCGGGCGACACGCTCGGCGGTCAATATATCGTGCGCGTGGATGGAATGCCGGTAGGAATCGGCAGCAATCGTCAACCAGATACTCGCCTTGATGGCGTGCTCGCCGGCGCGCTCATGGGCATGCAAACCGTTAAAGCCGTCGAGGTAGGGCTAGGCGCGGACGTCGCGTCGCGCCCGGGCTCGAGCGCGCACGATCCGTTTGTTTTGTTGGATGAAACGCAAATCGTGCGGACGAGCAATCGCGCCGGCGGCATCGAGGGCGGGATGAGCAACGGTCAAGCGATCGTCCTGCGCGTCAGTATCAAACCAATCTCAACGCTGATGAAAGCGCCGCCGTCAGTAAATCTGCAGGAGAAGACCACCGCGCCCGCTACGGTCGTGCGCAGCGATGTCTGCGTCGTGCCCGCGGCCGCGATCGTCGGCGAAGCGATGGTACGTCTCGCACTGGTCGCGCCGGTGCTCGAAAAATACGGGGGCGATTCAATCGCGGAAACCATCGACAACCTGCAGCGCAGCAACGCGGCTGCTTCGTCACTTTTTGATCGCTCCAGCACTGAGGCGTGAAACGGCACATTGCGTTAACCGGATTCATGGCGGCGGGCAAGTCCACGATCGGCAAGAAACTCGCGCGGCGGCTTGATGTGAAGTTCTACGACTTGGACGATCTGATCGTTGACAAGCACGGGGCGACCGCCGACATCTTTGCAACGCAAGGTGAGGCAGAATTCCGGCGTTACGAATACGAAGCGCTTTCGGAGGTTATCGGGGCGGCCGGCGCCGGCGTGATAGCACTGGGAGGCGGCGCCGTCACTCACGAGCCGTCGCTGACGCTGCTGAAGAAGCGAACCTATCGCGTTTTCATCAAACTCTCCCCGGCGCAAATCCTCACCCGCATCCGGAGCAGCAAGAACGTCAGGCCGTTAGTGGGCTCGGCTCCAAAGGCTTCGGAAGTTGAGGCAATCTACGCGCGACGGTTGCCGCTCTATTTGGAGTCAGATCTCGTCGTGGAAGCCGACAGGCTGAGCCCCGCTCGAGTTGTCGAGACCATTACGCAATGGCTTCGCCGTGAGAGCATCGAGCTATGACTGCCGGCGTATCCGAAAATCGCGACCTCGGCTACCCGATCGTTGTCGCGCCTTCAGTGCGCAAGGCTTTGGCGACTTTCATCGCCGAGCGCGGCGACCGGTTTACCGTGTTGTGTGATGCGAATGTGCTTGCGTATGCGCGGCAGCTGACGCGCGGTCTGCGCGGCCGGATAGCCCTCATCCCGGTAAGGCTTGGAGAACGGCGCAAGCGGCTGTCGACGGTTGAAGAAGTGTTGCGTGCCCTTGTGCACAGCGGCGCGGATCGTCACTCACTCGTCGTCGGTATCGGCGGCGGCGTGGCGGCTGATCTTTTCGGTTTCGTCGCCTCCATCTATATGCGCGGTGTGCCGTACGCGCACGTTGCAACGTCCCTGGTCGCGATGGTGGACGCGGCCATCGGAGGGAAAACCGGCGTGGATTTGCCCGAGGGAAAGAACCTTGCGGGAACGTTCAGTAATCCTGTCGCAGTTTTCGCACACATTGATGCGCTGGCGACCTTGCCATACCGCAACCTGCGCGAAGGGCTAGCGGAGATGCTCAAACACGCCATTATCGAAGGCGGCGAACTCTTCGAGAGCCTCGAAGAACTCGCACCGCACGCCTTTTGGCGCTGGCCGTGGGAGAGCGTGGTCGCCGATTCTCTCAAAGTGAAGACGATGATCGTCGCGGACGACCGGCTGGAACACGGCGCTCGCGAAACGTTGAATCTCGGTCATACGTTCGGTCACGCGCTCGAGCGGGCGTCCGGCTACCGTGTTTCACATGGTGCGGGCGTGTCGATCGGGCTGCGCGTCGCCGGCTTGCTCGCGCTGCGAACGGGACGGTTCTCGCGCGCCGAGCATTTGCGCGTGCTCACGCTGCTGACGCTGCTGAAGCTGCCGGTGTGCACGCGACGCTCGCCCGCGAGCATCTTCGCCGCGATGTTTGCCGACAAAAAGAAGCGAGAAGGGCGGTTGCGATTCGTTGTGCCGCGCGCGATTGGGGACGTTGAGTACGGCGTGGAAGCCTCGGATGCAGCGGTGAAAGCGGTGTTTAAACGCGTCGCACGGCTCCCGGGAGGCGCAGAATTCCGCTAGTTCGCGCGATTGATGCCCTAGCCGCGATTCGTTCGCCGCGTTTCGATCTGCCGCTCAGTTACGACGCGCGCGACTTGGAATTGCGCATCGGCGATGTGGTGCGCGTGCCGCTCGGCGGCCGCGAGCATGTCGCGTTCGTCGTTTCCGAACCGAAAACGGTCGAAGCAGACCGCCCGTTGCGCGCGGTCAACGCGCACGCCGGCGTTCCGCGCGCTTTCGATGAGATCGGTCTGCAATTGGCAAAATTCGTCGCGGCGCATTATCTCAGCACGCTGGGCGAGGCGCTTTCCACGGTTGTGCTGAGCGGCGCGGTGCCTCGCACAGTCGACACGTTTGTGCGGGCGACGCTGCAGCCCAATCGCGAGCGGTACCCGGCGGTACCGGGGCGGCTGCTCTCGCTCATTTGGGAAGATTTTGCGGAAGGCTTTGCGCTCGAACAACTGCTGCGCCACCCTGAAGCGCGGCGCGCTGGCGATCGCACCACGCTGCTGCGCTATCTGAATTCGCTCGTGCGCAGCGGCGAGCTGCGCCGCGAACGGCGTTTCATCGACGCGCGCACGCACGAATACCGCATCAAGATCTTACTGCCGGGCGAGGGAGCGATAAAAGGTCCGAAGGCGCGGGCGCTTGCCGACTTCGTCCGCGAACAACCCGGCGTCCCGCGCGCGGACGCGTTGCTCGCGGGGTTTTCTGCTGCTATCATCGCGCGCGCGGTCAAGTCGGGCGCGATTCGCGAGGAAGAAATCGTTCCCGCGCGCGCGCCGCGCCGTGAGGCGCTACCTCCGCCGGTCTTCGAACCGACGCTCGAACAGCGCGCAGCGATCGACGCGTTACGCGAGAAGCTCGATAGGCACCAAAACTCCGAAGTCTTGCTGCACGGGATCACCGGCAGCGGGAAGACCTTCGTCTACATCGAGGCGATCAAGCATGTTCTGCGCGCCGGGGGCCGCGCGATCGTGCTGGTTCCCGAGATTTCGCTCACGCCGCAGATCGCGCGGCGCTTCGAACAGGCTTTCGGTGAACGCGTCGCGGTTCTGCACTCGGCGCTCTCCGAACGTGAGCGTTTCGATGCTTGGCAAGCCTGCGCCAATGGGGATGTGGACGTCGTCGTCGGTGCGCGCAGCGCCGTCTTCGCTCCGATGCGCGACGTGCGGCTGCTGGTGGTCGATGAAGCGCACGAGACGTCTTACAAACAGGATAGCTCGCCGCGCTATCATGCGGTGCGGGTCGGCCGCGAACGTATGCGCCTCGAGCAGGGTGTGCTGTTGCTCGGCAGCGCGACGCCGCCGCTCGAAAGCTACGCCGACATGCTCGCGGGCCGAGTCGAACTGTACGAGCTGCCAACGCGCGCGACTGGCCAGGAATTGCCGGACGTGCGAGTCGTCGACATGGCGCAAGAGTTCGAGGCCGGCAACCGTCGGATCTTCAGCAGCGCGCTGGCGCAAGCGCTGGACGAGCGGATGCATCGCGGTGAGAAGACCGTGCTCTTCGTGAATCGCCGCGGAAGCGGCAGCTTTTTACTCTGCCGCGCTTGCGGCAACGTTCCGGCCTGCACCCGCTGCAGCGTCTCGTTCACGGTACACCGGGCCGAGGGATTGCTGCGTTGCCACTACTGTGACGCGCAGCGCGCGCTTCCAAGCCAATGCGATGTGTGCGGCAACGAGGCCATTCGCGAACTCGGCGTCGGAACGCAGCGGGTAGCAGAAGAAGTACAGCGGCTTTATCCGGATGCCCGCGTCGTCCGAATGGATAGCGATACGACCACACGCGTCGGCGAACATGCGCGTCTGCTGGATGCCTTCGGCGATGAAGGCGACGTGCTGGTCGGCACGCAGATGGTCGCGAAGGGTTTGGATTTTCCAACCGTGACGTTGGTCGGCGTGGTAGCCGCCGACATCGGCCTGCACGCTCCCGATTTTCGCGCTGCCGAACGCACGTTTTCGTTGATCATGCAGGTGTGCGGACGCAGCGGCCGCGCGCAGCCTGGCGAAGCGATCGTGCAGACGTACTCACCCAAGCATCCGGCGATCGTGTATGCGGCAGCTCATGATTATACCGGATTTGCGCGTCAAGAGTTGGCCGATCGCGTCGCGCTTCGCTATCCACCCGCGTGCGAGTTGCTCTATCTGGGAGTCTTTGGGCGAAATCGTCCGCTCGCGCTCGAGCAAGCTCAAAAGTATGCGGCAGTGCTCGATTCCGCCGGAGTGGGAGAGGTCTTGGGTCCGGCGCCGTTTCCAATCGCACGTTTGAACGACGAATGGCGCTTCCGCGTTGCGCTCAAAGGGATGCAAGGCGATCCGATGCGCACCGCAGTGCGAGCTCGCGTGCTGCCCCTCGCGCACAAGAATCACACGACGAGGCTTGCGATCAACATCGATCCATGAATATGATAGCTGAATGAGAGAATCGAGCGTGGCAGTATGGGTGCCGCTGGCGTGGGCCTTCGGCGGAATTCTCGCCGGCCTGATCCTGCAGTTTGGATTGCTGCTGCCGCTGCAGAGGATCGGAAAGCGCCAGGGGTGGGATGCCGTGGCGGCCATCGCGGAGATAATCGCCGGCGTCATCGTCGTGTGGTGCGCGCTCGCCGGATTGTACATCGGCCTCGGGGGCGTAGCGCTGACAGTGCGAACCGGACTCTTTCTCGACCGCATCATCGGCGCGCTGGCGATTCTCTCGGTCACCTGGGTGCTGGCGCGCTTTTTGGGAACGGCCGTGGCGGCGTATGGCCGCCACGCGGACAAGCGCATTTTCTCCGCGTCGCTTTACGCCAATGTCGTGCAAGGCGCCGTGCTGATCGTCGGCATCGTTACCGTGCTCAGCACCTTTGGCGTATCGATTGCGCCGCTCCTGACGACGCTTGGGCTCGGCGGTTTAGCGGTTGCGCTCGCGCTGCGTGATACGCTGTCAAACCTTTTCTCCGGGATTCACATCGTTGCGTCGCGCCAAATACGGCCGGGAGATTTCGTGAAGTTCGACTTCGGCGTGGAAGGCGAAGTTACGGACATCGAATGGCGCAGCACGACGGTCTTGGATGCTCAGAAGAATCCGGTCGTTATTCCGAATGAGAAAGTTGCGAGTTCCGTGCTCATCAATTATTCGCGCGGCTCGCACGAGCAGCTGATGGCCGTTTCCGCAACGGTCCCGTGGAAAGGAAACTATCACGAACTCGAAGCGCTCGCAAGCCGCGCCTCGCGAGGGGCGTCCATAGCGCTAACTGCTGTGAACGAAGCGAGTCTCGAGATCACGGCGTACTTGCTCGTTGAAAGCGCCCAGAGCCGCGCGGGTGCCGCGGCCGAATTCCGGCGGCGGCTCTACGATTCGGTGCGCACGGCCGGCATCGGAGGCGCGCAAGCTCCGCCGTCGTAACTTTCTGCAACGGAGACATCTAACATGCGTCACCGGCTTTTTATTTGTGCGTTTGTAATTTTGAGCGTGCTGTTCTTTCATCCAGGTCCCGCGCGAGCTAGAATGCATGTTTGCAACAAGACCAGCAATTCTGTTACCGTAGCAATGGCTACGCTCGGGGACATGGGGTTCGAAACGCACGTGTGGGGGTGGTGGTCAATCGAACCTGACGCGTGCGGTCATTACTACTACGCATACGATAGTTTGGGCAGCATTTGAACAGGCAACGAAAAGTTTTGTGCGGATACGCCATGTGTTTGCTTTCGACGATCAACAGGACAGTGACTGCGCCACCGGCACTCACCGCGACTTTAGGAACATCGAGACTAACGAGCGTGTCGACTTTACCTTTAACCTGATGACATAAAGAAAAGCCGCCTATTTGGCGGCCTTTTTTCTCGTTGTTTTCGGAGCGGCGGTTTTTCTGGCCGGCTTTTTAACCGAAGCAGCTGGTGTTGCAATTTTGGCCACCGCCCTCGCGAGTCGCGATTTCTTGCGCGCCGCTTTGTTGGGGTGAAGGATCCCTTTGCGCGCGGCCCTGTCGAATTCGCCTTCGACAGATTGTACGATCTCGCCGCCGGCTGCGGCGGCTTTTTTATAGAGAGTTTTGAGACGCGTTTTCACGTCGAGATTGCGCGCGCTGCGGCGCTCCGTTCCGCGCATCCATTTTTCGGCTGCTTTGATGTTAGGCACGAGGCGGAGTATAGCACATTTCCAGGATGCGTCGGTAGCTGTCGTGGCGGCTGGGAGCGATAGTCCCTGCGGCCACGGCTGACCGCACGGCGCACCCGGGTTCGTTGAGGTGACTGCAGTCGCTAAAACGGCACGCTGAAGCATGCTCACGAAGTTCACGGAAGGCTTGACTGAGTTCGGCCGGGGAAACCTGGCCGAGCCCAAACTCCGCCACGCCCGGGCTATCTATAAGGAAGCCGGCCGGCAAGCGGTAGAGTCGTGCCGCGCTCGTCGTTTGCTTGCCTAACCCAGCGCTCGAAAGTTCACCCACGACCGCTTCGCCGCCCAAAGCGCGAAAGATCGAGCTCTTGCCAACTCCCGAAACGCCGACTAGCATGCCGTGCCGCCTGTTCAGCCTCTCGCGAAGAGCTTCCATGTTCTGTCCGCTTTTCGGATTGACGACGAGCGTGTCGTAACCGAGAGACTCATAGAGCGACGCGAGCTCGTTGCGAAAGCTGGGCGCAGCGCGATCGGGTTTGGTGAGGATGACGACGGCAGCGATCTGTTCGAGCTCGGCATAGGCCAACAATTGATCCAGCGTCGTGAGCCGTGGCGGCGGATCCGCAAGCGAGGTTACGGTGACGAGCGTGTCGACGTTGGCCGCCATGACTTTCGATCGGCCGTGCGCCATCCGCCGCTCCAAAGTCGCCTCGCGCGGCAGAATCCGCTCGATCAGCGCGCTGCCGTCCTCGAGGACGCGCGCTTCAACGCGATCGCCGGAAGCCGGCATTTCGCGCTTTCCACGCATCCGCTTGAGCGCGGCGATGCGCGGTTGCTGCTCGCCGTCGAGGGCTATCCATGCGGCGTTCTTACCGATGCCGAGCACCAGGCCCGGGAAGACTTGGCTCAGGCGGCTAACGATTGAACCACCGTGAATTGGGCGAGAACTGTTCGTTTCGACGACGCGATCGATGAAGCGCAACGTAAGAAGATGGCAGCATCGCTGCCGTCCGGAACGTCGTTGAAGCTCGGCCGAACGCAATCTGCCGCGAAACGAACGTACGCGCTCGTCGAGGGGCCGGCATCGCTGGAGCCCGCCGAAGCGATGCAAAGCTTTCCGAGTGCGCGTTGGTATGACGAGGCGATCATCGCTCTTGCAATTGAACCAACGCCCGCCGATGCCTTGCCGGGGATTGAAGCCGCGCTCCAGGGCGACGGCTCGCCCGCGGGCGTGCTCGAATGCAGCATCGTACCGGGAGCGGCAATTGTGGAGTTCCGGCCGGCGATGATATCACCGTCGCTCATCCTGCATCTCGTGGACATCGAATTGCGCCGGTTCCACGGATACAGGACGGTAGCGTTGCTAAACCCGTTGCCTTCCGCGGTGGTCGCGCAAGTTGCGGCCGGCGGCCTGCAAGCTCCCGAAATTGCTTCGGATCGAATCCTGGAGACACTCTTGGAGCAAAGCGGTGTGGAATAATCTTTTGCACTCAGTCGGGCCTACCGACGTCCTGGACATCGTCGCAACAAGCGTACTCGTTTACTACTTGGTGCTGCTGATTCGCGGCACGCGCGCGGTGCAGATCCTGACGGGCGTGCTCGTGTTGGTCGGATTGCTCGGACTCGCAAATGTGTTGAACCTGCTGCTGCTCGGCACGATCCTGAAGCTCGCGTTACTTGGCGCGGCAGTCTCCTTGCCGATTATTTTTCAACCTGAGCTGCGCCGCGCACTCGAACGGCTAGGCCGCGGCGGATTTTTTCGATCCGAAGACGTCGAAAGACGGAGTCGTGCCGAGGATCGCACGATATCGATTTTGGCACGGACGGCGTTCTTGCTGTCGCGAGAAAGAATCGGCGCGCTGCTGGTGATCGAACAGCAAACCGGCCTCAAGGAGTTCGTCGAAAGCGGCACGGCATTGGGCGCAAGCCTTTCCGCCGAATTGCTGATCTCGATTTTTTCACCGCGGTCGCCGTTGCACGACGGTGCCGCAATCGTGCGCGAAAACACGGTGGAGGCGGCAGCCTGCCTTCTGCCGCTGGCGGAGCAGTCGTTGGGAGAACCGCGCCTGGGAACGCGTCACCGCGCGGCCCTCGGACTTTCCGAGCAAACCGACGCGGTCGTAATCGTCGTGTCGGAAAGCGGCAGTGTCGCCGTTGCGCGGAACGGAAAATTGACGCGTGCGATAGAGGAGGAGCAGCGCCTGTTCCGGTTTCTGCTCGCCTCGACGCGGCCCCATCGCGATGCCGGAACGATGCGGCGGGATCTCGTGCGCAACCTACGCGCCCGATTGACTTCGGCGCGCAAGACGGTCCAGAACCATGCTGCAGATCGTTCGTCATAACTTCGCGCTGAAAGCGCTCGCGCTTTCACTCGCGCTCGTCGGATGGGCGTATTTCCGATTTGCGGGTAATGCTATTCTGCCTCCGTTCGAACAACAGCTGACCGTGCCGATCACGGCCGTTAATCTGCCCCCGCAACTGATCGCAGCCTACGCGGACAAGGTCGCGGCGGTTGCAATCTTTCCGAAGACCGGCGAGCCGCCGATTAAACCTGACGAGATCAAAGCCGTTCTTGACCTTTCGAATCGGACTGCCGGCGTGTATAACGTGCCGGTGCAGCTCGTCGCGCCGAACGTCGTGGTGCAGTCGCTGAGCCCCGCGTCGGTCTCACTCACCATTTCGAAAATGGATCAGAGAACGTTTCCGCTGGCGATTCACTATGGCGGTCAAGGTAATGCCGTCGTGAGCCGCTTCACGCTGACGCCCTCAACTGCGGTCGTTCGCGGGCCGACCGAAGCGCTCGCCCAGGTTGCCACGGTTCGGGTGGACATTCAGCTTTCAAACGGCAAAGCGAAACTTGATGCGATGATCCGGCCGACGGCGGTCAACTCCGCCGGACAAGAGATCTCCGACGTGCAGGTCGTGCCGAATCTTGTGCGCGTCCAGGCCCAGTTCTTGCCGGGAACCGCTGCAGCACATGGCCGCTAAAGAGCGGCTCTTTGGCACCGATGGCATTCGCGGTGTAGCCAACGTCGATCTGACGCCGGAATTGGCTTTTGCGGTCGGGCGCGCAGGAGCTGCGGTGCTGGCTCGCAGCAGCGATCGCCATCGGCCGATCATCGTGGGACGGGATACGCGACTCTCCGGCACGATGCTGGAAGCAGCAATTGTGGCCGGAATCATTTCTGTCGGCCGCGACGCGCTGACCGTTGGCGTAGTGCCGACGCCGGCGGTGGCGGCGATCACTGTGCGCACCGGCGCCGCGGCCGGCGTGATGATAAGCGCATCGCATAATCCGATCGCGGACAACGGCATCAAATTCTTCGGCCCCGACGGTTTCAAACTCTCGAATGCGACCGAAGACGAGATCGAGGCGCTGGTGAAGAGCGAGAACCTGGCGCGCCCGGCTGGAAGCGATATCGGCGTTGCGAAAACCGCGATGAATCTGGGCAAACACTATTACGAAGAGCTCTACGCCGGCGCCGAGAGCCTGAAAGGCCTAACGATAGTCGTCGACGGCGCCTTCGGTGCGGCCTATGCGTACGCGCCGTACGCACTGCGCAAGCTTGGGGCCACCGTGTACGAGATCAGCTGCGAAGATGACGGCTCGCGGATCAATGTCGAATGCGGCGCCACCGACCTACGAGCGCTGCAGCAACGCGTGCGCGACCTGATCGACAGCGGCACGAAGCATGTGCTGGGCGTCGCGTTTGACGGCGATGCCGACAGAGCGCTGTTCGTGGATGAAACCGGCGCCATCTGTACCGGCGATCACGTCATGCTCATCCTGGCGCTCGAATTGCACGAAAAAGGCGAGTTGACCGGCGACACGGTTGTCGGCACCGTAATGAGCAATCTCGGTTTGGAAAAAGCGCTGAATGCGCATGGCATCAAGCTGCTGCGCGCCGCAGTCGGCGATCGGTACGTGCTGGAGAAAATGCGCGAAGGCGGCTATGTCTTCGGCGGCGAGCAGTCGGGGCATATCATTAATCTGCGCAACAATACGACCGGTGACGGACCGAAAACCGCGGTCGCGCTCTTCTCGGTGGTAGTACGCAGCGGAAAAACCTTGCATGAGCTGGCAAGCGAACTCTCGGTTTCTCCGCAAATTTTGCTCAACGTGCGTACCACTCGCAAAGAGGTGCTCGAGATGCCCGAGATCCGGCGCGCAATACAGGAAACTGAGGCAAACTTAACCGGATCTGGACGATTACTGATACGTCCATCGGGTACGGAGCCCCTCATCCGTGTTATGGTGGAGGGCAACGATCGGGACCGAGTCGAGGCGTACGCGCGCGACTTGGCCGGCCGCATAGAGCAGGCGGCGGCTACACTTGTGTAGGCCCCCGCCGAATACTAGGTCAAGAGCGCCCAATAGCTCCGGGAGGGAAGCCTAGCCCGGGGGGAAAGTAGGGCGTTGAGGGACGCTGGCCCGTATAGGGCGCGG
>CAAGKR010104776.1_pt1 | contig 28484 bp, 25 predicted proteins | sample 2556971 | NCBI WGS metagenome assembly CAAGKR01 (sample SAMEA5207829, study PRJEB30636) | soil metagenome | biome: forest; feature: boreal; material: soil | place: USA | collected 2011-09 | depth 1 m | reverse complement strand
GACGCAAATGCCATCACGCCCGCGCGCGCCGCCGCTGGGCTCGCCAGCCACCGCCAGACGGCAGGGCGGAGCACCGCCCCGCCCGACTCCGAGTTGTGGCCACGCCCGTGAATGACCAGCGCCGTCTTGGCGCCGCGGGCGCGCGCCGCGGCCACGAACCGTTCGACCCCGCGCACCGCTTCGTCGCGGACGCGGCCGTGCAGATCCAGCCGCGCCTGGACGGGGGGCTCGCCGCTCCGAAGCGCGCGCAAGATCTTCACGCTCACGTCGGGCGCGCGACCGGCGATCGTGTCGCCGCTCTCCTCCACCACGTACCGCGTGTCCACGCCGTCAGAGTTTGCGGAAGGTGTCGATCACCTGGTGAATGACCTTGCCGTTCGGATCGTGACGCGCGCGATCGATGACGCCAATCATCGTCAGCTTCGAATGAAAGGCGACGCCGGTATGTCCCCCTTGCCGCCCCCACTGGTCCAGGAGCTCTGCCTGTCCCCGACCGAGCGCGTCGGAATCGCGGTACTCGCAGACGAGGGTGTCGATGCTCTGCACGCGCCCTTCCTCGCAGTACGACGCGCCGTAAGGGACCGGCTGCAGCGGCACAAACCCCTCCGGCGCAAGGCCCGCGCCCCGCCAGGCGCTCTCGACGGCGTCGGTGTGGGGCGTGCCGTCGACGTGCGCGGCCGGCGCGGCCGTCGGGGCGGGACTCGGCGCCGCAGGCGCGCCCGGGGTTGTGGCGGCGCTCGACGTCGGCGACGCACCCTTGTTGCAGCCCGAGCCCCAAAGGGCCAGGAAGCCGGCGAGCAGACGACCGGCGAGCTCCAATCGATCCGCATTCATAGAGATCCTCATCGTCATCGTCGGGGTCAGCGGTGAAAGCCATTGCCGTGGGACGCGGGGTGCGGCGAGCCTCGGAAACCGCCGCGTTCGGCCGGCGGCGCGTGCCAGCCCCCCCGCTCGGGCGGACCGCCGTGCGGGCCAGGACCGTGCCCGTGCTCCCAGCCACGGTGCTCCTGCTCGCGATGAATCTGGTGCTCGCGGTGCTCGCGCATCACCATCTCGCGGTGCTCGGCACCGGGCGGGGGTCCTCCCATGCGCACCCCGGGCCCGATCGGACCTCCGCGCCAGCCGGGACCGCCGCCCACGATTATTTCGCCGCGGAACCCGGGAGGCGCGAAACGAACGTCGATGACAGGCCGCACGTAGAAGAGCGGGGCATAGACGTCATTGACCACCACGAATCGCGGCTGATCGGTGTAGTACACCGGATCGTACGCGCCGACGTACCAGTAGGCGCCTCCGCGCATCTCGAACTGCGCCTGCGGTGGCGGCGCATACCAGTGATAGTGCGGCCCGTTCATGTAGCAATAGGCCGGCCCGCCGAATTGCACGCCGGCATCGGTGATCGGATGTGGCCCGTAGAATGCGTACCGGGGCCCGTCGTAGTCAAACGGCGTCGGATCGCCAACGAAGTAATACTGCCCGTTCACCTGCCGGTAGAGCCGCGGATCCGATGGCGGATAGTCGTGAAAATGGGGGACGTCGATATCGCAAAATCCGTGTCCCACCCGCTTGGGGAGCGGGTGCCTGGACATGTACTGAACGACCTCGGCTTGGGCGGCGCGCGCGGCGCCGGCCAAGGAGACCAGAAAGACTGAAACGACCAGGGCTCGACGCATCACGTCTCCTTTTCGGCGCAGAGCATACGCGATCCAGCGGCCCGCGAGCCGCGCCGAACATCGAAAACCAACAAGGCTGTATGCGCGAACACGGGTTGCGATCCGTATTGATTCCAAGGACCCAATCGCGCACTTTTGACGTTGGTTTTCACGTGGAGGGGGAGATGGCGCAAAAGAGGGTTCTGCTGGTCGAAGCCGATCTGGAAATTCGGGACGTCCTTCAAGATCTTCTCGAAGCCGAAGGCTACGACGTCATCCCCGCCAGCCACGGTCGGCAGGCGCTCGACTACCTGGGAGGCTCGCCCGCGGATGGGCTCCCGGATCTGATGGTCCTCGACCTGATGATTCCGCTCGTCGACGGGACGGAGGTGCTCGCGACGATGAAGGGCGATCCGAGGCTCTCTCCGATTCCGGTGGTCGTGATCAGCGCCATCGTGCGCGAGCGGCCGGCCGGTGCGGCCGCGCTTCTCCCCAAGCCGATCCCACTCCAAAGACTGTTCGACACGATCCGCGGCTTCGTCGACACCGGGCAGCCGCAGCTCGTCCAGCCGCAGCTCGTATAGATGGGCTAGCGATCGAGGCGGGTCGGGCGATCGCCTTCGTAGGCGGAGGGGTTCGGGATCGGCGCCGGGGCAACGTCACCGGGGGCGGCCAGCTCCGGAAGCGCCGTCGCGGGTTGAAGGCTCGCCGACTGGACATCCTCCTTATCGATGACCGGCTGATCTTTGGCAGCTATCTCGCAGCTCTGTCGAATCGTGCGGGCGCGCCCGATCTCGCCGAGGCGGTAGTAAGCGATGACCCGCCAGAAGCAGGCCTCCGCGTCAGCGTGTGAGTCGAAGCCGCGGAGGTGGAAAAGCACCGTTTGCCAGCGATCAGCCTGACCCGGGTCCCGCGCGGCTTTCTCGGCGTCGTCGAGCTGATCCCGGCGGTTTTGCGCCAGGGCCTTGCGCGCGGCGGCGGCGTGGCTCGGAAACGGGGTGATCTCCACGCTGTCGTTGATCGTGTGCGCCAGTTCGCCCCCGGTCTTGAGCCGGGCCGCCCGCGAGCCCTTGCGCCGCGTTGGTGCCGGCTTCGCGCTCTCCGACCTCTTTCCCTTGGTGGTGAGCTTCCGGCTCGCCGGCTTTCGCGCGGTCTGGCTCGCCGGCTTCTGCGCGGTCTGGCTCGCCGGCTTGCCCGTCGTGTCGCCCGTCGTTTGGTCGCGCCGGATGCCCGCAGCGCGATCGGCATCGGCCGCTCCCTCAACCGCGTACGCCTTCATCGGCGCCAGCGCCAAACCGAGCCCCACGAGCACCGAGCTCACGGACTGTGCCAAACGCGGTCGGTCCATGTGAGGAGCCTATCGGTTCGGTGCGTGGGGGCGCAAGCCTCCGAATGGGCGGCGTCAGGCCTGGTGTCAGGCCCCTGACAGGGCGGCGAACCCCGCGAAAAACTGGCGCAGCTTTTCTTTGCGCGCGTCCGGCACGTAGTCGAAATTGGTCCCGCGATCGACCGCCTCCCAGAAATCCTTGGAGGTAATGGCCAACATCTCGTCCCGGATCGAACGCAGTCGCTCCGCCGACTCGTTGGCCATGTCGTCGAAGATGGCACGTGCGCGCGCGGCCTCGTCGCTGCCGAGGTAGTACGAAGCCAGCTTGGCCTGCGCCTTGCGAACGCCGCGCAGCGCCCGCTCTTCGGCCTGGTTTTCGGGCTCCTTGTCGATCTCGAGAAAGATGGCCAGCAGTCGATCCTGGCAGGCGGCGCGGCGGCCGCTCGCGACCTCGCACAGCGCGCAGAGATCGTACGCCGCCGTCTCCGTCACGAATCCCATCCCGCTGCCGTGCGCCAACCGGGCGTAGTACTTGAAGTGGCCGGCGATATCGACCACCGTCGCCTGCGTCCAGCCATTGGCCGCCGCCGGCGACGCCAGCAGCGCCTCGGCAAGCTGCCGGTATTGATTCAAAACATTGTAGGCCGTGCGCACGTCGCGGGCGTTGAGCGCCGCGCGCAAGTAGGTGTTCATGAACTTGACCGTCAGCGCGAACACCTCGCGGTTGGACGCGGCGAGCGCCGCCTCGCCGACGTAGCGCGTATCGATCGCAACGACGTGCGCCATCTCCGGCATGCTGTCCAGCGCGGCGCCGAACACTTCGCGGATCTGGCGCAGCCCCTTCCATTCGAGCCAGGTGCGGTTGCGTCCCAGATCCTCGAGCGAGCCCTCCGTCAGCGCAACGAAGTCCGGATCCGCGCGCAGCGGCGCGCCGATCGAGAACCATTCCGGATCGAGCGCGGCCTTGCGAGCCTGGTAGTCGACCAGCAGGCGGCGCAGCGCCGCGGAAGCGTCGGCGGCGATCACCTTGTCCTTCTGGCCGAGCGCGTTGACGGCGATGTCGGCCAGGTGGGCGAGGCCACTCACCGCCTGCGCCTGGCGTTCGGTGAACGTGCCCTCTCTCCTCTTTCCGTCGCGCGCCGTGGCGCGCTCGAGCGTCTGCACGCCGATGCGCGCGATGACCTTTTCGGGATCGAGGAAGTCGAACACGTAAGCGAAGTAGGGGACCAAGATGAGCAGGCTCCCCGACGACATCAGCACCGTTGCGGTGATCGTCGCTTGCGGCACGTAGTCGGTGCGAACAATGAAGCTCACCCACACGGCCTCGACACAGGCGATGACGAAGAACCCCATGACACCCAGGTTGATCTTGTCGCGGAAGAACAGGTCGGCCACCCGCGAGGAGTAGCGAGTCGCCGCCAGCTGAACGACGATCGAGACTACGGTGATGGCGATACCGAGAACCGCTGCGATGACCTGCGACAGGCTCCCGAGCGCGTTCTGCATGGTGAGCGCGTCAAAATCGAACAGCTGGCGGAAGGGGCCTTCCTTCCGGTGGGCGGTGGCGGCATCGATCACGAAATAATCGAGCAGCCAGAACGCCGCGAACACGGTAACCGCCAGAGCGGTCAGGGCCGCGAGCGTTATTAGCGACCGGCGGCGCTGGCGCGGTGGGTGGGGCGGCATGGGCGGGCATGTTACCCTAGAGACCATGTCGGTAGGTCCCGGCTCGGCCGTCGAGGGCGCCCTGCTGCTCGCGATCGACGTCGGCAACACGAACATCTCGCTCGGACTGTTCGAGCGAGATCGCGGTCGCCCCCGGACCCTGCGCGCGAACTGGCGCCTCGAGACCCGGACCGGGCGGACCGCCGACGAATATGCAGCGCTGCTCGGCGAGCTGTTCCGTTACGCGGGCTTGGACTTCGGCCGCGTCAAGGCCGCCGTCGTCTCGTCGGTCGTGCCGCCGGTGCTGGCGCCGATCGAGCGGCTCTGCCGCCATTACCTGGAGATCGAGCCCTTGATCGTCGGTCCCGGTACCAAGACCGGCGTGTCGATCCTCTACGAAAATCCGCGCGAAGTGGGCGCCGATCGCATCGTGAACGCGGTGGCCGCCTTCGAGCGCTGGCCCGAGGGGGCGATCGTGGTCGACTTCGGCACCGCGACGACCTTCGACGTGATCACCCCGCGGGGAGAATATGCCGGAGGCGTCATCGCGCCCGGGCTCGCGATCTCCGCCGACGGGCTCACACAAGCGACGGCCAAGCTGCCGCAGGTGGAGATCGCCAGACCCGCCTCGGTCATCGGCCGCAACACGGTGGCCAGCATGCAGGCGGGTCTGGTGTTCGGTTACGCCGGCCTAGTTGACGCCATCGTCGATCGCATCCGCGGCGAGATCAACTTTGCGCCCCACGTCGTCGGCACCGGCGGACTGGCGCCGCTCATCGCGCGCGAAACACGCACCATAGAAGAGTGCGACGACATGCTCACGTTGCAGGGACTGGCGATCATCCACGATCGAAATAGATGACGGCCGCGGGGCAACGCGAATCGCTGCTCGGGCTCCCCGCGCGGACAGGCCAGCTCTGCACGGCGCCTCGCGCGGCGATGGCGCGAATCGAAGCGCAGGGCGGCGGCCTTCGCGACGCGCTCTGGTTGGTCCTATGGAGCGTGGTCGCGTTCCGCCTTCCCGATCTCGTGCGAGTGCTTCTCACGATGGGCGGGCCGACGTCCGGCGCGTTCATGCGCCTTTTCGGTCTCTTTTCGGACGAGGCGCAGGCGGCGGCGTGGGTGGTGTTGCCGGCGGCTGTGATCGTGACGGCCCTGGCCGGCGCACGCCGGGACGCGACACGAGATCTCGATCTTGGAGCCGGCTGCTACGCGCCCACCTTCGCGCTCCGCGGGATCGGACAGGCGCTGGCAGGGGTGACCGGCGCCCGGGTCTTGCCGAGCCTGGTCGTCCAGGTGATCGCCGGCGCCGGCGCGGTGTTCGCCCTCATCGCCGCGATCCGCACCGCGCGCTCGCGCCCGCCCGCGGGGTCCGAAGCTTCGGCGCCACCGGCTGCGTCGACACCGAACGCCCGGGCGGGCTGGGCGGGTGCAGCGATCGTCGCTCTCGTGTCGATCGCCGTGACGGCAAACGGCGTCTGGTCGGTCCGCCACCTGGATGCGTTGCGACCGATGCAGCGGGGCGAACCCGCGCCAGAATTCGCGCTCCCGCGGATCGACGGCACGCCGGGAACGCTGGCCCTGGAGTCTCTGCGCGGACAGGTGGTGCTGCTCGACTTCTGGGCGACCTGGTGCGAGCCCTGCGTCGCCATGTTGCCCGTGCTCGATGCCGCGCACCGCGCCTGGGCGCCGCGGGGCGTGGCGTTCGTCGGCGTCAACTCCGACGGTGGCGGCGCGACCCTCGACGAGATCAAGGCTTTCATCGCCGCTCACCCGATTCCGTACCCTATCGTGCTGGACGAAGGGCTGGTGGGCGGGCTCTACAAAGTCGAGGCGCTTCCGACCCTGGTCGTCGTCGGACGCGACGGCCGCATCCGGAGGACCTTCATCGGCACCACGAGCGAAAGCGCGCTCGAAAGCGCCCTGCGCGACGCAGCGGCTGCCGGCCGAGCTCCCACGCCGCCGCCCTAAGTTTCTGGGCGCCCCGCCTTTTCTTCGGTGAAGTAAGCGCTGCGGTGGCGCGCGTTCGGCAGGTGGCTGTCCCAGCAGGCCGCCGAGCAGAACACCAGCTTCACCCGGCTCGCATTGCAGGTGCTGACCGAGCATTTGATCAACTTGCCGCCAACGGCGATTGGCCTGCGGCACATCGAACAGACGAATGTGGGGGCCGGCGACATGTGACGCTAACGTACCGGAAGCCACGCCGGCGTTGCTATAAAATCAACGCGGCGTGCGTCTCCCAGGCTACGTGATGGCCGAGCTGATCGTCGCCGGCGCCCTAACCGCCGGTGGTGGCGTGGGCGCCGTCTATGGCGTTCGCCACGTACGCGCGACGCTGGCGGCCCATTCCCTCGCGGCGGCGGCAGCCACCTCGGGACCGCTTCCGGCGCGCGACGACCTGTCGAGCCTGCCCGACCTGCGGGTTGCGCTCGAATCGTCGGGAACGTTCCTTGGAATGTCCGACGAGCTTCTGCTCGATCGTGTGCGCACCCAACCCATCGTCCGCTTCAAGCTCAATCACGGAGGCTCGTCGATATCGTTCCGCGTCGAGTTCGCCGACGGATCGCGCGCCGCCTGGAAGCCGACGCAGACCAACACCCAGACGATTCCCCGCAAGGAGATCGCGGCCTACCGCCTGAACCGGCTGCTCGGCCTCAACGCCGTCCCCCCGGCGGCGTCGCGCGCCGTGTCGCGCGACGAGCTCTTCGGCCACCTCCACCCGGACAGCCTGGAAGGGCTGCCTCGAATCAAGGCCGAAACGATCTTTGGCCCGGACGGAATGACGCTCGGCACCGCGTCGTACTGGATCCCGATCATCAAGGACTCGGGGTTCGACAAGCCGGAGGGAGAAAAGCAGGTTGAAGCTTGGCTCTCTCAGGGCGAGCCGATCCCACGCGGGCAGGAATCCATGGCGCGCCAGGTCTCCGATCTCATCGTCTTCGATTTTCTGACCTCCAATCCCGATCGGTACTCCGGGGGGAACATGAAGATGTCGCCGGATGGCACGCAGCTCTTCTACATGGACAACACCATGTCGTTCTTCGTCGATCCCGAAGGGCCGGCCAAGAATCGCGAGGTGCTGTTCAAGACCCAGCGCTTCTCTCGCGCGCTTTACGAAGCGCTCGATCGCGTCACCGCGCCGACCCTGGAGCGCGCGCTGGCCGAAGAAGCAGGCGCGCCCTACGAGATCCTGACGCCCGCCGAAATCGCCGGCGTGGTGGGCCGCCGCCTGGTCGTCCACCAATACATCGACGGCCTCGTAGCCCAATTCGGCGCCCCCAACGTGCTGGCGTTCCCTTGAAAACCCGCGCCCTTGACCAAGTTTGACCCCAGCGTGATGGGCGTCGTGGCTGCGTGCTAGTCTTTCGCGCCTTTCCAGAGCAGAACGTAAGTCCATGAACGTGCATTTTGTATCCCTCGGTTGTCCCAAGAACCGCGTCGACACCGAGGTGATGCTCGGACACTCGGCGGACGCGGGACACCAGCTGGTCGAAGATCCCGAGGCAGCCGAGGTCATCGTCGTCAACACCTGCGGGTTCATCGGTGAGGCCAAACAGGAGTCGATCGACGCCATCTTGGAGATGGCGCGCCACAAACAGGCTGGAACGTGCAAGCGGCTGGTGGTGGCGGGGTGCCTGTCGCAGCGGTACCCGAAAGAGCTGGCCGCCGAGATGCCCGAGGTCGATCACTTTCTCGGCACCGACGAGGTCGGGGCCATCGCGAAAGCCATTTCAGGCACCCTCACGCGACTGAGCGTGGTCGACACGCCCGCTTATCTCTACGACGACGCGGCACCGCGCCGCCGGTCGCAGGCCCCGCACACCGCCTACGTGAAAATCGCCGAAGGGTGCGATCGCCCGTGCGCCTTTTGCATCATTCCGAAGCTGCGCGGACCGCAGCGGAGCCGCGACTCCGAATCGGTGGTGCGGGAAGCGCGCGACCTGGCTTCGGGAGGCACGCGGGAAATCTGTCTGGTCGCCCAGGATCTCACCACCTACGGAACCGACCTACTAATCGGGGACCCTGGGAGGGTCCCCGACCCCGTCCACGCGAATGGACGCACTCAAGAAACGCCGCGGCTGGCCACGCTCCTGCGCGCGCTGGCGGCCGTCGAGGAGCTGGGGTGGATCCGGCTGCACTACGCCTACCCGAGCGCCTGCAGCGACGAGCTCCTCGACGTGATCGGCGGGGAGCCGCACGTCGCCAAATATCTCGACGTCCCGATCCAGCACGTCGACAGTGGCGTCCTCAAGGCGATGCGCCGCGGATACGGCGAGCGCCAGGTGCGCGATCTGGTCGCGCGTTTTCGTCAGCGCGTGCCAAACGGCACCCTCCGGACCACCTTCATCGCCGGCCACCCCGGCGAGACGGAGGCCGCCTTCCAGAGCCTGTGCGACTTCGTCCGGGAGGCCGACCTCGATCACGTCGGTATCTTCAACTTCTCGCGCGAGGAGGGAACCGTCTCGGCCCTGCTTCCCAAACGCGTCCCGCAGAAGGAGATCGACGCCCGCCGCCGAGAGCTCCTGCGCATTCAGCGCGAAGTCTCCAAAAAGAAGCTGCGGGCCATGCGCGACCGCACCTTGCGCGTCCTGGTAGAGGGCCCGTCGGACGAATCGGAGTACCTGCTCATGGGCCGTCACGAAGGCCAGGCGCCCGAGATCGACGGCCAAGTCTACCTCTCGCTGCCGGCCGAAATGATTGCGCCGACTGCGGGAACGTTCGTTGAGGCGCGCGTTACCCACTCGGCCGAGTACGATCTGGCCGCCGAAATCATCAGCTAGAATCGCGGCGCATGGAAGCGGCGGCGCGCGAGCGCTATCGAAAGCGGCTTCTAGATCTGAAAGCCGAAATGCTGATCGAGGGCGACATCGAGATCGAGCCGGGGCGACAGGATGTGACCGCGGTCGGCAACGACGACGACGCCCAGCCGTTGGTCGAGATGTCGCAGGCCATCGCCTCGAGCCGCAACCGCAACCGCGCCCAGGTGCTCGCCCGGGTCATCGCCGCGCTGGCGCGCCTCACCGATTCCGGAGACGCCTTCGGCCTCTGCGTCGAATGCGAAGAGCCCATCCCCGCCAAGCGCCTCGACCTCATGCCCTACGTCGAGCTCTGCGTCGAATGCCAGCAGGCCAAAGACGGCCCGAAGGCCCCCACCGGCCGCCGCCATCTCCGGGATTTTCAATAGCTTCGGGACCCTCGCAGGGGGCCCCGCAATAAAAAGACGGGAGAGGCCTCTGGGACCTCCCCCGCCTTCTAGTCGTTCCTAATCGGAGGCGGGCTCAGCCCGCCGGAGACTTATATGCCTAGTAGATCCGGGTCCAGCTCTCGTCTGGGGTGGGCCCGTGGGAGGGGCCCGCCCCTCCCCCGCAGCGAGCGAAGCGAGCGTTAAAAATCGTCGTCGCCGCCGCCCATGCCGCCCATACCACCGCCGCCGCCCCCGTGGCCACCGCCACCGCCACCGCCACCGGTCTTCTTCTTTGGCCGCTCGGCGATGAGCGCCTCGGTGGTCAGCATCAGCGAGGCGACCGATGCCGCGTTCTGCAGCGCCGCGCGCACGACCTTGGTCGGGTCGATGACGCCCGCCTTCACCAGGTCCTCGTAGACCTCGGTCGCTGCGTTGAAGCCGAACGAGCCCTTCCCGTTCTTGACCTTCTCGATGACGATCGAGCCATCGACCCCCGCGTTGACCGCGATCTGGCGCAGCGGCTCCTCGACGGCGCGGCGGATGATGTTGACGCCGTACTGCCGGTCATCACTGAACTTGAGCCCGTCGAGAGATGACAGCGCGCGGATGAGAGCGACGCCTCCCCCGGGGACAATGCCCTCTTCGACCGCGGCTCGGGTCGCGTGGAGCGCATCCTCGACGCGGGCCTTCTTCTCCTTCATCTCCGACTCGGTCGCGGCGCCAACCTTGACCACGGCCACGCCGCCGACCAGCTTGGCGAGGCGTTCCTGGAGCTTCTCGCGGTCGTAGTCGGAGGCGGTGTCCTCGATCTGGACGCGGATCTGTTTCACCCGCCCCTCGATTTCGGCCTTCTTGCCGGCCCCTTCGACGATGGTGGTGTTGTCCTTGTCGATGGTGATCCGCTTGGCGCGGCCGAGATCCTTGAGCGTGACGCCCTCGAGCTTGATGCCCAGATCTTCGGTGATGGCTTGGCCGCCCGTGAGAACGGCGATGTCCTTCAGCATCTCCTTGCGGCGATCGCCGAAGCCTGGAGCCTTGACGGCGCAAACCTGGAGGGTGCCGCGCAGCTTGTTGACCACCAGCGTAGCCAGGGCCTCACCGTCGATGTCCTCGGCGATGATGACCAGCGGACGGCCGCCCTTGGCCACCTGCTCGAGCACCGGCAGGAGGTCCTTCATGTTGGAAAGCTTCTTCTCGTGGACCAGGATGAAGGCGTCCTCGAGCACCGCTTCCATGCGCTCGGCGTCGGTCACGAAGTAGGGCGACAAGTAACCGCGGTCGAACTGCATGCCCTCGACCACGTCCAGCGTGGTCTCCATCGACTTTGCTTCTTCGACGGTGATGACCCCTTCCTTACCGACCTTTTCCATCGCCTCGGCCAGAATGTCGCCGATGACCGTTTCGCCGTTGGCGCTGATGGTGCCGACCTGGGCGATCTCGGTCTTCCCCTTGGTCGGCTTGGCCTGATCCTTGAGGTTCTCGACAATCTTCGTGACCGCCGCGTCGATGCCGCGCTTGATGTCCATCGGGTTGTGCCCGGCGGCGACCAGCTTCGATCCCTCGGTGTAAATCGCCTGCGCGAGAACGGTCGCGGTGGTGGTGCCGTCGCCCGCAATGTCGGAGGTCTTCGAAGCAACCTCCTTCACCATCTGCGCACCCATGTTGGCGAGCTTGTCCTCTAGCTCGATCTCCTTGGCGACCGTGACCCCGTCCTTGGTCACCGTCGGTGAGCCCCAGGACTTCTCGATGATGACGTTCCGGCCTCGCGGCCCGAGTGTCACCTTGACCGTGTTGGCGAGGATGTTGAGCCCGGTCGCGATGCTGTGCCGGGCGTTCTGCGAAAAGACGATCTCTTTGGCTGCCATGACTTCTGTTCTCCCGTTCTGTTCAGTTCGTGTGTCAATTTCAAATGGGAACCCTGAAAGGGCTCCCAGACCCTGCCGCGATGGTGCCGCCGGGCAAAACCCGCCGATACCCGACGCGGTCAATCAAGCTCAGTCGATCTAGTCAATCACCCTAGTCAATCACCGCCAGAATGTCGTCCTCGCGGAGGATCAGGTGATCGGTGCCGTCGATCTTGATCTCGTTGCCCGAGTACTTCGAGAACAGGATCTTCTCGCCGGCCTTCACCTCCAGCTTGCGGAGCGATCCGTCCTCCTGGATCTTGCCGTTGCCGACGGCGACGATGATGGCCTCCATCGGCTTTTCCTTGGCGGTGTCGGGGATGAAAAGGCCACCGGCCGTCTTCTGCTGCTCTTCGGTGCGCTTGACGAGGATACGGTCATAAAGTGGTCTGATTTTCATTTCGCTTCTCCTTGTTCGAGATTCAGGTTGGCATCCGGGCCGGCTTGCTCAGGCAGCCTCGGACTTCTTGGTTTCGGTGCTCGACTTGGTGGTCGAACTGGAAGCCGCGGCGGCTTCCTTGGTGGTGGAATCCTTGGACGAGCCCTGATCCTTCGCGCCGTTCGGCTTGGGACCGGCGTAGAGGTCCGAATACCAACCGCCGCCTTTGAGCTTGAACGAGGTGTGGCTGATCAGCTTCTCGACCTTCTTGGCCTTGCACTTGGGGCAGACCTTGATCGGCTTGTCGGCCATCTTCTGCCACTCCTCGAACTGATGTCCGCAGGCGGCACAGGCGTATTCGTAGATCGGCATGCGCGGGAAGATTTAAACACGGGTGGCCGGGTGTCAAGCAGGCGAACCAGCCGAGTGCCAACCAATCCAAATAATACATAATAATATCATATCTTTGCATCATAAATATATCCGCCAAACGGCGCCGATAGTACGGTCGTGCGCTTGAGAGGGTCCTCGATAGGAAAACGTCTGAGTGGCGTTCTCCGGGCCGGGGGGTCGCCCCTCTTTCTCACCTTCTCCTTTTTCCTGACGCTGCTCCTTCAGCGGAGCTACGCCATCAACTCGGACGAAGGATACACGCTGAACGCAGCTTGGCAGGTTTGGAACGGGATGAAGATGTACGACGATTTCAGGCAATTCGTCGCGCCGGGGTCCGCCTATTCGATCTACCTGCTCTGGAAGGTCGTCGGCCACCCGAGCTATCTAGCGGCCAGGCTTCTGTCACTGGTCTTTTCGTTCTCGTCGACCACGGCCGTGTATCTGGTGCTGAGGCGGGAGGGCGTTCGAGGCATCAATCTGGCGTTTTCCGTCTCCGCGTGGCTCCTCGCTTGCCCAGTCTATGCGCTCCTGAACCACAACTCGTTCAGCAGTTTTGCCGCAACCTGGTTTCTCCTGCTGTTCTTGCGCGTCGCCCGCGACGAACGTAGAAGTCAAGCGCGCGACATCCTCGACCACTTTCTGGTGGGCGCGGCGGCTGGGGTGGTCTTTCTTTTTCATCAAACGAAGGGATTGTTCCTGGCGGTCGGAGCGGCGGCCTTCGCCTTCTCCATCGGGTTCAAGAAGCGCGACTACCGACCGGGGTTGGCGGTGGGTGCCGGGTTCATTGTCGTCGTTGCGCCGCTGTTCGTGATCTGGAGTCCTGCGCTCCTCGTTCGGCAATGGTTCATCATTCCCCTGACCGGCAACTATCTCGGTCATACCGCGGCTTCCGGCGTCATCGCGGTCACCAGCGTCGCCATCACGTGCGGCATGGCATGGGTGGCGATGCGGCGCGGAGATCGACGGCTCAAAGCTCTCGCGGTCACCCAGGCCGCTCTCCTCGCGTGCATGAGCCACAACATGGAGATTCACCACCTGGCGATAAACTCTTTCCCAACGATCATTTTCGTTTCGGTGATGATTCATGAATGGCTCAAACGGAAAGGGGTAAAGCCAATACTGTCGGGCGAAACGATGATGGCGATAGTCCTCGCCCTATTCGTGTTGGGGCTGGTTTCGAGCCCTGCCGGCCACGGTTTTTGGACCTTCAGCCCGCTCTACGTTGACATCCTCAAGCTCCGTCCGAGGCCGATCCTGTTTTCGAACCGGCGCGTCTCGGAAGCTCACGCGATCTACGCTGGACCCTTCCTTCCGGGACTCTATTTCGAGTTCAAGAAGAAGAATCCGTATTTCGTTTCGGAAACGATCGTTTGCAACGACGAGTGCCAGCAACGGCTCGTTGCCCAGCTGTCGACGACGAAGCCCGAGGTGGCGTTCTTCCACTACGATATGATTCGGAACCTCAGCTACGACCAGAGCAGCCCCGTCGACCTCTATTTTCGGGAGCGGTACGTCTTGTGTCACGGCGAAAACTACGGCGGATTAATCGTCCGCGCCTTAGACGCCAGTTGGTGCCCCTGAATCCGCCGGACTACCTTTGGGCCGCGCGCCGCAGGCGCGCCACCAGCTCGTCGATGCGTTCGCCGTGGAGCTTGGCCGCGGCGCGCCCGACGCAGACCCGCGCGCTGACCTCCAGGATCGTCTCGACCTCGCGAAGGCGGTGCTGGCGCAGCGTCTCGCCCGAAGAGACCAGATCGACGATGCGATCGGCGAGACCGACGAGCGGCGCTATCTCGACCGAGCCGTACAGCTTGATGATCTCGGCGACGGTTCCGCGTGCCTGCAGGTGCCGGCGCGTGATCTCCGGAAACTTCGTGGCGTAGCGCAGGTGAACCTGCGCGCGCTCGTCGACGGGGCGGTCTTCGGGCTCGGCTACAACCATCCGGCAGCGGCCGATGCCGAGATCGAGCGGCTCGTAGAGATCGCGGTCTTGCTCCTCGAGCACGTCGCGCCCGGCCAGACCGAGGTCGGCGGCCCCGTGCTCGACATACGCCGGGACGTCGATGTCTCGTACGATGAGAACGCGCAAACCATGTTCGGGGATCGAAATGATGAGGCGGCGACCCGCGCGCGCCCGATCGGCTGCGCCCAGATCGATGCCGGCGCGCGCGAAAAGCGGAAGTGCCTCGTCGAGAATTCGGCCACGCGGCAACGCCAGCGTGAGGGTTCGCACTGCATCTGTCTTGATTGTCGCGTTTTTCTTCACAGCGATCCCCGCGCTCGCCGGACATCGGCGCCGAGTGCGCGCAGTTTCTTGTCGAGGCGATCATAACCGCGGTCGAGATGGTAAATGCGCAAGATATCCGTCTTCCCTTCGGCGATGAGCCCCGCGAGCACCAGACAGGCCGACGCGCGCAGGTCGGTGGCCATCACCGTCGCGCCCGTCAGTTTGGTCGGGCCGCGCACGACCGCCGTGCGCCCCTCGACGAGGATGTCGGCGCCCATGCGCTGCAGCTCCGGCACGTGCATGTAGCGGTTCTCGAAGATGGTCTCCGCCAGCACGGACTGACCGCGCGCGCGCGTCATCAGCACCATGAACTGTGCCTGCATGTCGGTGGGAAACCCCGGGAACGGCTGGGTCGAGATATCGGCCGGTTTGAGGTCGCTCTTGCCTCGAACGCGAATCCCGTCCCCCTCCGCGGTGACCTCGGCGCCGGTTGCGCGCAGCTTGGCAATGACGGCTTCAAGGTGCTCGGGTAGGCAGTCGCGCACCAGCACGTCACCGCGCGTGAGAGCTGCCGCGACCATGAGCGTCCCCGCCTCGATTCGATCGGGGATGATCGCGTGCTCGACCGGCTGCAGCTCATCGACGCCTTCGATGGTGACCATCGACGTCCCCGCGCCTCGGACCTTGGCGCCCATCTTGTTGAGAACGCGCCCGAGCTCCTCGACCTCCGGCTCTCGGGCGGCATTCTCCAACGTCGTGCGCCCGCGCGCCAGCGCCGCCGCCATCATGAGGTTTTCGGTGCCGGTCACCGTCACCATGTCGAACACAATCGTCGCGCCGCGCAGCCGCCGCGCCCGCGCGTTGACGTAGCCGTGCTCGAGCTCGATCCGCGCCCCCATCGCCGCCAGCCCCTTCAAGTGCTGATCGATTGGGCGCGCACCGATCGCGCAACCGCCGGGTAGCGAGACCCGCGCTCGGCCGTGGCGCGCCAGCAGCGGCCCCAGCACCAGCACCGAGGCGCGCATCGTCTTGACCAGGTCATAGGGCGCCTCGAGCTCGCTCACCGTCCGTGTGTCGACGTGCGCGACCCCCTTGGTCACCTCGGAGAAGTTGGCGCCGAGACGACCGAGCAGCCGTCCCATCGTGCGCACGTCGCCGAGCGCGGGGACGTTCCGGTAGATCGACCTGCCGCTCGCCAGCAAAGACGAGGCGAGAATCGGCAGCGCGGCATTCTTCGAACCCGACACGCGCACCTCGCCCGCGAGGCGCGCGCCGCCGCGGATGACGATCTTCTGCAAGGGATCTCGACGCGGACGAGGTTAGGCCGCGCCGCCCGCCTCGCCACCTGCGGCGGCAGGCGCTGACGTGCCGGCGTGCTCGGCGCAGAGGCCGCCTCTGGCGCGCGGCTTCAGACAAGCTTCCTTGCTGCAAATCTTGTAACGGTGGTCGGCGCCAACCTTGCCACGCCGCCAGCCGATGAAGTGCTTGCGGCAATAGCCCTTGGCGCGCACCGGCTGCTGGCACTTGTCGGCTCGACAGGTGGGACCGGTTGGCGCGTCCGTCGCTTTGACGGATTTGGCCGCGGACTTCGCGGCCGGCTGGGCCTTCGTCTTGGTCGTTTCGCTCTTGCTTTCGTCAGCCATGGCAGCCGGACAATAGGCCGTCGCAACGGAGAGTCAAGCAGGAGCCCTGGAAGCGCTGGGACCAGACCGGCGTGGTCCCGGTCTGTCGAGGCCGTGGTCCCGTCGGCCCGAGGCCGTGGTAAAGACAAAAACCGCCATGAAGATCGAGCTAGCGAATCGAATCCGGGAGCTGCCGCCGTACCTGTTTGCGCGGATCGACGCCCTCAAGAACGAGGAGCGAAGGAAGGGCAAGGACCTGATCGACCTCGGCATCGGCGATCCGGATCTCCCGACCCCGCCGCACATCGTGGCGGCGCTGGCGGAGGCGGCCCGCGACCCGAGAACCCACCGCTACCCGTCGTACGTGGGGATGGAAGACTTTCGCAAGGCGGCGGCCAGCTTCATGAAAAACCGCTTCGGCCTCTCGTTCGATCCGCACAAAGAGGTCATCTGCGTGATCGGATCGAAGGAAGCGATCGCGCATTTCCCGTTCGCCTTCGTCAACCCGGGCGACGTCGTGCTTTGCCCCGATCCGGGCTACCCGGTCTACGCGACGCTGACGCGCTTCGCGGGGGGCGAGCCGTATTTTCTCCCGCTGCGCCGCGAGAGCGGATTTCTTCCCGATCTCGACGCGATCCCGGCTGCGATCGCGCGGCGCGCAAAGATCCTCTGGATCAACTACCCGAACAACCCGACGGCGGCTCTGGCCGCGCCGGAGTTTTACGAGAAGGTCGTGGCGTTCGCGCAGACGAACGACGTCATCGTCGCCAGCGATCTCGCCTACAGCGAAATGTACTACGAGGCCCCGCCGCCGTCGTTTCTCGAGACGCCCGGCGCGCGCGAGGTGGGAATCGAGTTTCACTCGCTGTCGAAGACCTACAACATGACCGGATGGCGGGTCGGCTGGGCCTGCGGAAACGCCACGCTGGTCGGGGGTCTCGGCCAGGTGAAGACCAACGTCGACTCTGGCGTTTTCGACGCCGTCCAGCGTGCCGCGATCGCCGCGCTCACCGGGGACCAAACACCGGTCGCCCGACAGCGCGAGATCTACCGGGAGCGGCGCGACGTCCTGTGCGGCGGCTTGACCAAGGCCGGTTTCGACGTCCTCACCCCCAAGGCCAGCTTCTATACGCTGGTCGCCAACCCGAATGGGGTAACGTCGATCGAATTTGCGGCGCGCTTGCTGACCGAGGCGGGCGTCGTCGCGACGCCCGCGACCGGCTTCGGGGCCGCGGGCGAGGGCTTCGTCCGCCTGACGGTCTGCGCCGACAAGGCGCGCCTGGCCGAGGCGGTCGATCGCATGGCGAAGCTCAAGCTCTGAGGCGGGCTCAGCCGGTCTGAGTTAAGATCGCGGAATGCCGGCTCGCAGATCCATCGCGATTTCGATGGGCGATCCGGCCGGTATCGGGCCGGAAGTCGTCGTGCGCGCGCTGGCGGAGCGACCGGTAGCGGAGGTGATCGTGTTCGGCGACGAAGGCGTGCTGGCCCGAGCGGCACGGCAAGCGGGCGTGGCAGCGCCGCCGACAGCGTGTATCCGCCAGGTGACCCGCCTCAAGCCCGACGACGTGACGCCGGGAAAGCCCAATGACGCCTCGGGCCGCGCGCAGATCGCCTATCTCACGGCGGCCACCGACGCCGCCCTGGCCGGTGAGGTGTCGGCGCTGGTCACCGCGCCGATCTCCAAGGAATGGATCGCCCGCGCCGGGTTTACGTTCCCCGGGCACACCGAATACCTGGCGGCCCGCGCCGGGGCACGCGAGTTCGCCATGATGCTGGCGGGCCCGTCCCTGCGGGTGACCGTCGCGACGACGCACATCCCGCTGCGCGACGTTCCGCGCCTTCTCACCGTCGAGGGGATCGCCTCCGCGATCTGGCTGACCACCCACGCGCTCGTCCGCAACTTCGGCATCGCGCAACCCCGCGTGGCCGTCGCCGGCCTCAATCCGCACGCCGGCGAAGCGGGCAGATTCGGCGACGAAGAGGAACGGCTGGTTCGTCCCGCGATCGAGCTCGCGCGCGCCCGGCTAGGCGCCGCCGGCCTGAGCGCGACGGTGAGCGGTCCGCTCGTCCCCGACGCCGTCTTCCGCCAAGCCAACCGGGGCGAATTCGACGCCGTCGTCGCCCTCTACCACGACCAGGGCCTCATCCCGCTCAAGCTCCTGCACTTCGACGATGGCGTGAACCTGACGCTAGGCCTCCCCTTCGTCCGAACCTCCCCCGACCACGGCACCGCCTACGACATCGCCGGAAGCGGCCAAGCCCGCCCCCAAAGCTTCCTGTCCGCGCTCGATTTGGCCGCGCGCCTGATGGGAGTGGGCGAGCAGGAGCTCCAGGGGTCGCCGTGATAGAGTCTAAGCGCTGGAGATCCGGCTTGGCGGCGTGACCGCTCCGTTAGGGTGGCTCGCCCCGGAACCAGCCTCGGCAATGAAAAAGATAGTCATCAAGGGGGCGCGAGAGCACAACCTCAAGAACATCGACGTCGAGATCCCGCGCGACAAGCTGGTGGTCATCACCGGGCTTTCGGGATCGGGGAAATCGTCGCTCGCGTTCGACACCATCTACGCCGAGGGGCAGCGCCGCTACGTCGAATCCCTGTCGGCGTACGCGCGACAGTTCCTCGACCAGATGCACAAGCCCGACGTCGATTCGATCGAGGGGCTGTCGCCCGCGATCTCGATCGAGCAGAAAACCGGGTCGCGGAACCCGCGCTCGACCGTCGGGACCGCGACCGAGATCTACGACTACCTGCGACTGCTATGGGCGCGGATCGGAACCGTGCACTGCTGGAGCTGCGGCGAACCGATCGCGTCGCAGACAATTCAGCAGATGGTGGACCGCGTGCTGGAGCTGCCCGAGGGGGAACGGTTCTCCGTGCTGGCGCCCGTCGTGCGCTCAAAGAAAGGCGAGTTCACCGAGCTGCTCGTCAAGCTGCGGCACGACGGGTTCGTGCGCGCCAACATCGACGGCGAGCTCCACGAGCTGGCCGAACCACCGCCGCTGACGAAGACCAAGGCCCACACGATCGAGGTGTTCGTCGATCGCCTCGTCAAGAAGGACGGGATCAGGCAGCGCCTCACCGATTCCATCGAGCTGGCCGCGAAGCTGGCCGAGGGCGTGGTGAAGGTCTCGCCGCTCGAAGGAGACGACCTGCTGTTCTCCGAAAAATTCGCCTGTACCACCTGCGGAATCAGCTACCCGGAGATCACGCCGCGCCTGTTCTCGTTCAACAACCCGGCGGGCGCCTGCCCGGCCTGCGACGGCATCGGGGCCAAGATGTTTTTCAATCCCGACCTCATCATCCCCGACGAGGCGCTGTCGATCAAAGAAGGCGCGATCGAGCCCTGGGAGCGGCGCAACAACGTATTCTTCCGACAAATTCTCGACGCGGTGTCGGCGCGCTTCGAGATCGACCAGTACGCGCCCTGGAACAAGCTGTCCGAGAGCGCGCGGGCCATCTTGCTCAACGGATCCGCGGGCGAGGAGGTCGAGTTTTCCTTCGAGAAGAGCGGCCGCAAGCACAGCTTCAAGCGCGAGTTCGAGGGGGTGCTCGCCAATCTTCGCCGGCGGTTCGACGAGTACGAACGGCGGCGCCGCGAGCAGGGTCGGACGAGCGAAGAGGATTTCGAGGCAATATACGACGAGTTTCACCGTTACATGTCGCAGACTGTCTGCGAGGAATGCGGCGGCGCGCGCCTGCGCAAGGAGGCGCGCTTCGTCCGGGTCGGCGGCAAGAGCATCACGGAGATGACCGCGCTGACCATACGCGAGGCGCACGACTTCCTGCGCGGCCTTTCGCTCTCGGCGCGCCAAAAGGAGGTGGCTGGGCGCATTCTGCGCGAGTCCGGTGATCGCCTCTCTTTCCTCAACAATGTCGGCGTCGACTACCTGTCACTCGATCGCACCGCGGCGACGCTCTCGGGGGGCGAATCCCAGCGCATCCGCCTGGCCACCCAGATCGGCAGCTCGCTGGTCGGCGTGCTCTACATCCTGGACGAGCCGTCCATCGGTTTGCACCAGCGTGACAACGCGCGTCTCCTCGAAGCGCTCAGCCGGCTGCGCGATCTCGGCAACAGCGTGCTGGTCGTCGAGCACGACGAAGAAACCATCCGCGCCGCCGACCACATCATCGACATGGGCCCGCGGGCGGGGGTTCACGGCGGACGCATCGTCGCGGCCGGCGCGCCCGAAGACATCGAGGGGAACACCCAGTCGATCACCGGCGCGTACCTGTCGGGGCGAAAGCGGATCGAGGTCCCGCGCCAGCGCCGCCAGTCCGGCAACCGGAACCTTACCCTCAAGCACGCCACCGGCCACAATCTCCGCGATCTGACCGTCTCGTTTCCGATCGGCGTCCTCACCTGCGTGACCGGTGTGTCTGGCTCCGGCAAGTCGACGCTGGTCATCGACACGCTTCTGCGCGCGCTCGCCCAGCGCCTGCACCGCGCGCGGATAGCCCCCGAGCCGCACGAGGGTGTGGAAGGGCTGCAGCACGCCGACAAGGTGATCGACATCGATCAGGCGCCGATCGGACGCACGCCCCGCTCCAACCCATCGACCTACACGGGGGTGTTCACGCACATCCGCGATCTCTTCGCCAACCTGCCCGAATCGAAGGCGCGCGGTTACAAGCCCGGGCGCTATTCGTTCAACGTCAAGGGCGGGCGCTGCGAGGCTTGCCAGGGCGACGGCATCATCCGGATCGAGATGCACTTTCTCCCGGACGTCTACATCGCGTGCGACGCCTGCGGTGGGCGCCGGTACAACCGCGAAACGCTGGAGGTGCGCTACCGGCAGGCGTCGATCGCCGACGTCCTCGACATGACGGTCACGCAGGCCAGCGAGTTTCTGGAAAATATCCCGAAGATCCGCCAGAAGCTGGAGACCTTGCGCGAGGTCGGCCTTGGCTACATCAAGCTCGGCCAGTCGGCTACGACGCTGTCGGGCGGCGAGGCGCAACGGATCAAGCTCTCCAAGGAGCTGGCCAAGAAGTCGGCCGGGCGGACTGTCTACGTTCTCGACGAGCCGACCACCGGTCTACACTTCGCCGACATCGCGCAACTCTTGTCGGTGCTCAACCGGCTGGTCGACGCCGGGAACACGGTGATCGTCATCGAGCACAACCTGGACGTCATCAAGACCGCCGATTGGGTGATCGACCTCGGCCCCGAAGGGGGACCCGGGGGCGGTCAGATCGTCGCGCAGGGAACGCCCGACGACGTGGCCCGCGTCGCCGCCAGCTACACGGGCCAGTATCTGCGAAAAGTGCTTTGAGGCGCATCCGATGAGCTACCGGCACGCCGCACGCCGATCCGTCGCGCTCGCCACCTGCCTGTCGGTCGGCCTGTGGCTTGGCTGCGCGGGAAGCGGCTCGGGCGGAACGGCGAGCGGTGGCTCGGGAAGCGTCGGCTCTGGCGTCGGCGGCACCGGAACCGGAACCGGGGGAATTTCCCCGGGCGTCGGCGGCACCGGAACCGGAACCGGGGGAATTTCCTCGGGCGTCGGCGGCGCCAGCGGAGCCGGGGGAACCGCCGCGGGCGGTGCGACCGCCGTCGGCGGCGGCGCCGGAACCGGGGGAACGGGTGGAACCAGCGGCGCTGGCGGCAGCGCGGGCGGAGGAGTCGCGGGCAGCGGCGCCGCGGTTAACCCCTGCTCGCCGCGCGCGGGGCTGCTCTTCTGCGACACCTTCGAGGCCGACACGCCGGGCGCACCGCCCGCGCCCTGGACGACCAGCATCATCGGCAGCGGCACGGTGACCGTCGACGGCACGTCCCCAGCGCATAGCGGCACAAGGTCCGTCCACATCCAGGACACCACCGACGACTACGACACGTTGCTCGCCCTGCACGACGCGGCGATTTTGCCGTCGACGACGGGTCGCTTCTACGTCCGTTTCTACATTCGACTCGCGGCGCCGATGACGATGGGGCACAACAGCTTCGTGCTCGGCGATCTCTATGCCTCACCCGGGAGCGGCAATTTCCTGCGTTTCAGCGAGGACAACCAGATGATCGCAGAATCCATCATGGGGGACGGACAGGGCGCGATGTCGAACAACGGCTACTATGGCGATGGGAAGATCGGGGTTGGATTCGCGGCGGGCCAGTGGACGTGCGTCGAGCTGCTGCTGGACAACACCGCGCCCGAAATCGACGTGTGGGTCAACGACGTCGAGGTCCCGGATCTCCACTCGACGGCATGGAAGATCGACGCCTATGATTACCTCCGTTTTGGCTTCGAGAAATACGCCGGGCCGGCCTCCGAGATTTGGTACGACGACATCGCCATCGGCACGCAAAAGATCGGCTGCAACTGAGACCGGTCGCATGTCTGGAACGCGCGAGCGCTGCGTCCACGATCACGCCAGCTGTCGACCCTTGGTCTCGACGACCACCGGCGAGAGGGCCAGCGCGACGCCGACCCAGGGGACGACGCCGACCCAGAACAGCGCGTGCAGGGAGGTCTGCAGCGAGTTGACGCCGCGGGAGGCGACGGTGCCGACCAGAAACGGACCGCCGGCCGCGATGAAGCGGCCGACGTTGTAACAAAATCCGGCCCCCGTGCCCCGCAGGCGGGTGGGGAAGAGCTCCGGCAAGTAGTAGGTGAAGCTTCCAAAGACGCCGAACACCGTCACGCCTATGAAGAAGTACATGTAGAGGCGTTGCAGCGGGGGCAGGTCGAGCCCGAAGGTCGCCAGCACCGCGACGCCCGACAGCGCGTAGTAGACGCCGAACATCTTGCGGCGGCCCATCAGCTTCGCGGCCGGGATCGTCAGCAACGTGCCGATGAGGCCACCCAGATTGAAGACGTTGGTCGCGAGGGCCTTCCAGTGCTCGACCAGGGCCAGCGTCGCGGGTTTGGCGAGGCCTTGCGCCTTCGCCGTCGTCTGCGCGAGGCCCGTTGAAACGATCGGGATGAAGGCGTTGATGCTCCACCAGGTGATGAGCGCGACGAGCGCCATGGCAAACCCGCTCACGGTGAGCGCGCGATTTTCAGGACTGAAAAGCTCGGAGAGGCGGGGCCGGGGTGCGTTCACCGCGGCGGTTTGTCTCCAGCGATCCGGCTCGCGCACGAACGAGCGCACGACGAACGCCACCGCCGCCGGGATGAGCCCGCACAGGAACACATAACGCCAGGATGTCTCGGGCGCGGCCTTGAAGAAGACACCGGCGATTTGGAAATTCGCAAAGGTCGCGAGAAACAGCCCCGCGGGCGCCGAGGTGTAGAGCAGCGCGCCAGCCTCGACGCGGCGGCGCTCGGGGACGACCTCGGCGACCATTGCGGCGCCGGCAGCCCATTCGCCGCCGGTGCCGAGGCTGGCAACGACCCGGAACGCGATCAAGGCCCAGATGTTGGGCGCGACCGCGCAAAAGCTCGTGCCGAGGGCGTAGAGCAGCATGGTCAGCATCAGCGTGCGGCTGCGGCCGATTCGATCGGCGACCTGGCCGAACAGGATCCCGCCCACCGCCCAACCGAGCAGCAAGATCGACGTCAGGATGCCGCCCCACCTCAACGTCGCCGCCTTGGCGGCGGCCGATCCGATGGTCAAGCCCAGCAGCGTCGGAACGCAGTTGGGCGCGACGTAATTGAACAGCAGACCGTCGAAGCAATCGAAGCCCCAGCCCAGCCAGGCGGCGAACAGCACCGTCCACTGGTAGCCGTTCATGTCCAGCAGCGTGCGGCGGGGCGACCCGCTCATGGCTGCGTCGCGGCCGCCGGGCGGGCGACTGCCGCTGCGTTGCAGAAGTTGACCTTCTTGATCATCGGGGGTGGATTGGCGCGCTCGCGCGCGGAAGCGGCGCGACGGGTGTTGAACGCGTGCAAAAGGTGCTCGCCCGCGCGCGCCAAGTCGGCGGCCAGTTTTTTCCAGGCCGCCTGAGCCGGCGCGTCGGCGGCGGCCGGTTCCGGCACCAGCGCCAGCAAGCCGACCAAATCCTCGACCAGCACCGGGTCGGCTTTGCCATCGGCAAGCGACTCGCCCAGCGCCGGGACCAGCACGCGGTCGCGGAAGAGCGCCAGATCGTCCGGGTCGATCTGACACCAGAGCAGGCGGGCGTGGAGGTGGGCGAAGGCGGGCGCGGCCTCGACGCGCGATTCGCGCAGCAGGCGCCGCAGCGGCTCGTCGTAGTCGCCCTGCGCCTCTCCGTACGAGCTCAGCATGACGTCGACCAGCTTGCCGCGGCAGCCGGCGTCGCAGGTCGGGCCGAGGAGATACGACACCAGCCAAGTGCGGCGCGCGCCGTGAAAGCGATTCAGCTCCGCGGCTTCGGTGGAGCCCACCATCTCGCCGGTGCGCGCGGTGGCCAGAACCAAGGCCGCGACGAGGCGCGCGCCAGCAGAGAAGTTTTCGAAGCGCTGGATCTCGTCCCACTGCCGGCGCTCGTACAGGTCCTGGAGGGTGGGCTCGAACAGCCAGGCCAGCTTGCCCGGGAACGCTTGCACGTCGCGCTCCTCGCGCAGCAACGAAAGCGGCCCGCTCGCCGCTGGCGCGCGCAGGGCGTCGGCCGCTTCCAGCTCGTCGAGGATGACCTGGGCGATGGCGTCCGATCGCTCGCCGAGCGCGTCGTCCTTGCAGAGGTCGGTTGCCTTCTCGACGCCGTACCGTTCCAAGCAGGTCAGCTTGAATCCCTGCGCGAGCTGCTCGTAATTCTTCTGGCCGGTGGCCTCGAGCACCGTGCGCATGTAGGTCGGGCTGTCTCTGCCGAGCTCCATCGCGTACGACACCGCCAGCTCGGGATCGATGATCGCGCCGCGGGTGAGCGAGAGCAGCACGCCGAAACGTTGTTCCGCGTTGCCCGGCCCCTGGGCCGACAGGACATTCAGGTTCTTGGACAGGATCTCGGCGCGCGCGATACGCCAGTCGTTCTCAGCCTTGGTGCGCGCGATGACCTGCTCGGAGTGAGCCTGCTCGGAGGCCATCTCGGACTGGCGATACTGCCAGATCGAAGTGGCGACCAGTCCCGCGACGCCGATGACGAAGCTCGACAGGAAGCCGTGGTAGGTCTGTATGAACTTCCCGAGCTTGGATACCTTGTCCGACGCGGGGGCGTCACCAGGCGATCCGTCGCCGTCTTCGCTGTCAGGGCGCACGCGGTCAATATATTATCGTTTCCGGCGTCCTCCACATGCAATGGCTCGAGCACCCCGCCGTCAAGTGGGCGATCCCGCTGCCGCTCCTGGCGTTAGTCGCGCCGCTCTGCTGGCTGTTCTTCCGCGGCACCTGGCGCGAGCTGGACGCAGAAGCCCTCGCGCTGCGGCGCGATCTGGCCGCGCGCGGCGAGGTGGACCACCGGCCGATGGTCGCGCTGACACTGCTGGCGTTGATCCTGACGATGCAGTGGTACTACGGCCAGCCCGACTTCTTTGAAAACGTCCTGCGGCCCGCGATCCTCCGCCGCGCCCATGCCCACCCCGGCGGCTTCTGGAACCCCGATCTCTACGACGAGCTCTACCTGCGCGGGTGGTGGGGATTGACCCGCATCGTTGGATACGTGGTGCCGGTGGCCGTCTGGCCGCTGTTCTTCCGGCGCGATCGATTGCTCGACTTCGGTTTACGAACGCGAGGATTCTTGGCGCACGCGTGGATCTACGCGATGTGCATTGGGGTGATGGTGCCGGTGCTCCTGATAGTGAGCCGCCAGCCCGATTTCGCCGATTACTACCCGATGTACAAGCTGGCCGGACGCTCCTGGGTGGATTTCGGGGTCTGGGAGCTGATTTACATCGGTCAGTTCTTCACGCTCGAGATCTTCTTCCGCGGATTCTGGTTGCGCGCGATGCGCACCTTCGGCGCGGGCGCGATCTGGTCGATGGTGGTCCCTTACTGCATGATCCATTATGGAAAGCCATACCTCGAAGCGTGCGCGGCCGTCGTCGCCGGCGTCGTGCTCGGCTCGCTCGCGATGCGCACGCGCAGCATCTACGCCGGCTTTTTGGTCCACGGGACGGTGGCCATTTTGATGGACGTGCTGGCGCTCTACCGGCGGCACGGGCTGCCAGTCGCGCTGACGCCGCAGAGCTCGCGCCACCTCACGTTTCCGTACTGGAGCAGCTTGATCTGGATGGCGTGGGCCGTGGCGCTCGCGGTTCTCGCCTGGAAGGTCTTGCGGAAAATGGCCCGAGGTCGTCGCTTTGCGGCGGCGACCCCGGGTCCGTGATGCGCTGAACGACCTCGTTGGCCGCCCGTCGCTGTCGGTTACTTCGATTCCTCGGTCTTGGCGCTATCGCTCTTCGCCTTCTTGGCGCTCTTTTTGGTGCTCTTCTTGGCGGGTTTGTCGGCGGCGGCGCTGTCGCCGGCCGGTGCCGACGTCTTGGCTTCCGCGACGATGCGCGGCTTGCTGCCCGTGTGTTTGACGGGTGCCGCGAAAGCCGAGCCGGTCGAAAGAGCGAGCAGTGAGAGTCCGAACAGTGTGTTGCGAATCATGGGTCATCCTCCGGGTTGGTGTGGTCTCGTTCGACCACATCCCAAGTGATTGCACCCGCGATGCCAGCGCGTGCCGGCCGCAACCCCGCACGCCGCGCCGATGACCAACGTTCGGCGTCATCGCGTGAGGCGGTTACGCTGTGACATCGCCGCAATTCCGTCGCGCGCGGCTAGCCCAACCAGTAGGCGAGCTTGAGCATCACCACGTCGTCGGCGGCGTGGCCCTTCCAAACCGGGGCGAGGTCGAACCCGGCGGCGCCGAGGGGCGCGACGGAGAGCGCGGGCGTCTGGGCGCGGGTGTAGACCAGAAACAGCGTCGAGCCGAGGCGGTATTCCCAGCGCAGCACCACGTTGACGTTGAGGGTCGCCTGTTCGGTGTCGGGATTGGTCGGAGGTGAGCCGGCCGGGATCAGCTCCGAGAGATTGACGCGCTCGCGAAACGCCGTCTTCGGGAAGACGAAGAACGGGCCGTAGTGAATGCTCGCCAGGAAGAGCTGGGTGTAGAACTGCAGCGACAGCTCGGGCGTGAAGGTGTACGAGGCGCGTAACGTTGCCCCCACGCTGGCCGCCGTCTGCGTGCCGAAGCGATAATCCGGCGGCGAGCCGATGACGATCGGTGTCGGATCGATCCCGATGTAGCGGGGGGCGCCCGATTCGTAGCTGGCCGTCGGGCTCACGCTGAGCTCGAGCTGGGGCAGGAGGCGCAGCGTGAGTGTGGTCTCGCAGTCGAAGTGGAAACCGCCGTGGCGGCGATCGAGATCGGCCCCGACCGAGCCGGTGACGCGGCGACGCGGGTCGGTCGACACGGAAGCCATTCCGCCGACGTTGGCGGAGCGTTCGAGCGCCGAGCCGTCGCTCATCTCGCGATCGTCGTAGTAGGCCCCCCGCCCGTGTGCTTCGAGATAGATCGACCAGAAGCTTCGCAGCGAAACCCAGGTGTTGAGGAGCAGCTCGTTCCAGAGGTTGATGCCGTCGAGCGTCTCGCGCAGGTTGAGCTGAACACCGCTTTTCGTCTCCTGGGTCCCCCGCCACGGTTGCAGCGTTCGGTAGGCCAGATTGAACGTGCCCTGGTAGTCGTCCTTGCGCTCGAGGTAGCCGAGATCGTTGAATTCGAGCTGCCGGCCCGAGAGATACTGCCAGCCGCTCCAGAGCCAATGGGCGCCGCCTTCCTTGCCAACGTAGAGCGTCGCCCCGCCATCGAGGTGGCCAGGCTCTATCGGGATGCCGTCCCGCTCGGCACGCGAGGGGCCGCGCCCGAGCGCGCTGCCGATTCCCTGCCATGCGGCGGCGTACTCACCCGACGTCGATCGCCACCGCCCATCCACGCTGGCGACGTACGCGTCGTTCGTGCATCGGCCGTCGGGTGCAGGCAGAAGCTGGGTCACGGGGCAATGGCCACGGGGAGCGGTCGGCTCCTCGAAACGGTTGGTCGCCGTCACCAGCAACCCGACGTCGGCGCTGGCCGCGACGGGCCGCTTGACCCGCACCACGTTGAACAGGGTCAACGGATCGACGATCCGCTGTACCCGGGATCCGTCCGTCGCCTGAACGGTGACATCGTTCTCGGCGGTCAGAGCCGACATGACGCCGACCGTGGTTTGCCATCCCAGCGTTCCGGACAGCTTGGTGGCGCTGATGATCCTGGACGGAACGGGCTCGGCGACCAGCGACTCGCCCACCGCGAGGGTCGGCATCGTCGGCTGCCCGCCG
>CAAGKR010155454.1_pt1 | contig 28623 bp, 23 predicted proteins | sample 2556971 | NCBI WGS metagenome assembly CAAGKR01 (sample SAMEA5207829, study PRJEB30636) | soil metagenome | biome: forest; feature: boreal; material: soil | place: USA | collected 2011-09 | depth 1 m | reverse complement strand
CCCGGTCGTGCGCTTCGACACCGCGTCGTGGTGGGGGCTTCAGTGGCTCACCGCCCGGCCGGCCGATGGCGCGGATCCGTTATTGGTGGCCGCAGGACAACAGGCGATCGCGGTCGGCGGCCGCCCGCTCGAGGTCGGCTCATCACTGCGGCGTTCGCGCCCGCGCAGACACTGAAAAAGCACAAGCCCCCGGTCGCCCCGGGGGCTTGCATAACTTCTACTTCTGCCGACTCTTACCCGTTCCTGCCTCCGCTCGCGAAGTAGCTGACGCAGTCTCCCTGGTTCTTGAACGGTCCGGGGGAGGACGTGAATTCCTGCCACCCTCCGTCCTTGCACGACTCCTTGGATTCGAATGTGTACGTGGTGTCGTTGATCACCACGTTGTCGATCAGAACGATCTGAGTGCCAGTGGTAAAAAAGAAGCTGCCGTCTGTGACGAGCTGAATACCGGTCACGGCATCCGACCCGTAATTAAGGTCGGCGGTGGCGAACGTGTCGTAGAACGTCCCGCCTAGCTGGCTCGTGTCGACGAAGCTCCCCGGAGTGGCCAGGTTGCCGGTGCTGACCCACGTGTCCGGCGGACAGCCGATGTAGTTCGGCGGCGGACCGATGTATACGAATGCGTTCACGACAGCGTTCCCGACGTCAACGTTGATTTGAAAGCGAGGTGCGCCTCCCCCACAGCTGGCCGCTGTGAAGTTGTAGTCGGTGCCGAGGTTGTTGATCTGTCCGAAGGTCATCCCCGATGGAACACTGAAATCAATGCCGCCATATCCGGGCGGGACCGACGTCGACGAACGCAGCTGAACAGCCGTAGGAGAGTTGTTCCCGGGGTGAACGAGGGTCGCGTCGCCGAACAGTGTGAAGTTGCTCGCGGCAACCACTGGTATGGCGGCGACGACGAGGCCCAAGCCTACCGCTGTCATGGCGCCGAAGGACCGTCTGATCACAGTTCGCAGCATTTAGCAATTTCCCCCGCTTGAATAACCCCCCACTCCCCTCGCAGCCTGGCGGCGGGATGGGTAACCGCCCCCCCGATTATCACCTGAATGGGAGTGCATCGGCCCGAATAGGCTGATGGAGCCGAGCCGGTTGCGGTCGAGCCCTTTAATCACCAGAGTGGTTCGAACTCCATGGGGAGAGCGGGCCGCCGCTGCCTGGCGCGGGGCAGGTCATGCCCCACCTGCGGGCCGAGGGCGGGCGCGTTTGTTGCGGATGAGCCGATTCGGCGCCTGGAGGAGCTGCGCGCAGAGCTCGAGCTGACCACAGCACCAGCACCGACGATCCGGCTCGCCGGCCTGCTGGCCACCTGGCGCACAGGGGATCCGATCGCTCGTCGGGAACTGCTGCTCACGCTGTTCGAGAAGCTCCACGTCGAGGGCGGGCGGATCGTGGGCTATACGCCGCGCGAGGATCGAGCAGCCGAGGTCATCGAGCTCCTGGCAGCCGCCGCCGCTGCTTGGGAGGTGCCTGCCAAGAGCGGGGCGGGAGAGATTTGAACTCTCGGCTACTCATGCCTCGGATGGGCTACTGTCCGATGTAGCTCATGAAGGACGTGCTGCTGGACTCGTTGCAGATCACCGACACCTGCCCCCCGCTCGCGGTGGTCACCACCGCGCTCGCACGCGTTCCATTGGGCAGTCCGCCGGTCGGTTGGTAGAGGCCCCAGAACGCGTTCGGCTGCAAGGAAAGGCTCTGGGGAGTTCCCACCTGTGCACCCGAGACAGGGTCGTAGTAAGTAACCGTGACGGTGGTCGGCGCGGCACCCGTGTTCATGATCCCTTCACCGGTGCTCCAACCATCTGCTCCGGCGCTTTCGACCAGGGGCAGGTGCAGGTTCGAGCTGCCGGCGGCAACGGTGTTGTAGGCCGTCGACTGCTTGGCGCTGGTGCTCGAAGGTGCGACCTCGTTGACGATGGCAGCGATCGCCACCGTGCTCGTGATCCTGGCCGTGTATTCGCCGGCGACCAGAATGTCGGTGCCCTGGTAGACGCTGACGTACCCGTTGGCCGCGAGCGGATGACTCGTAGTGGTGGCGGTGCCGCTGGCGTCGAAGTAGTCGATCGTCACCGTGCCAGCGGTGCCGGTCGTGTTCTGGATCGCCATCCCGGTGTTGTAGCCGCCGTAGGCGTTGCTCAGGGCGGTCGGGGCGTAAAGCGTTGCGCTACCCGAAGGCACCGCGTCGTAGGAGCTGAACTGGCTGCCCGGCCCGGTCTCGTTGACCACCGCGGCGAGGGCACCGGCCGAACTTGCAATCGTGGCCGTGCCGGCGAAGCCGTTGGGCAGGCCGAGCGCGGTGTCGCCTGAGTAGAGGCCCTGGTAGGCGCCCGCGGCGATATTGGGCAAGGTCTGCGTCTTGATCACCGTCCCCGAGCTGTCGTGGTAGGCGACGGTGATGTTGGTCGGGCCGGTCGCCAGGCTGACCAGGCCTATGCCCGTGGTGTACCCGCCGTAGGCGTTGTTCGCGATTGCTGGCGCATAGAGCGTGTTGCCGGTGCCCGCCGGGACGCCGATGGCGGTGTAGCTGGTGGCGTCCGAGCTGTTGCCGGGGGCGAACTCGTTGACGAAGACCGCCAGCGGCTGGTCGGAGTAGACGACCGCCGACCCCGCCTGCGTCGCGGCCAGGGAGTCTCCGTTGTCCGTGCGAAGGGTCCAGGTCGCACCCGCCGGCAGTCCGGCCACCGAGTTGCCATTGCCCACGCCATGCCCGGTCTGGTCGAAATACTGAACCCGGACATGGGCCGCGCTGCCGCTCACGTTCTGCAGGTAGGCCGCGGTCAGGTAGCCGCCGTAGGCTCCGCTGCTCATCGCCGGGAGCACGGCGACCGATGGCCCTTGGGCTACGGCGGTCGGCGTTACCGCTGACGAAGCCGGAGATGCCGGGCCGGTCCCGATGGCATTGGTGGCCGCGACCGTGAAGGTGTAGGCGGTCCCGTTGGTCAATCCGGTGACAGTTGCCGCCGGCACCACCGCGCTCACAGTCATAGTCGCTCCGCCGGGCGAAGCAACAACGGTGTACCCGGTGATTGGGGCGACGCTCGAGGAAGGAGTCCAGGTCAGTGTTGCCTCGCCGTCGCCGGCCACCGCGCTCAGCCCGGCCGGCGCCAGAGGCGTGCCGTATGTGAACCTGTCTCCGGCCGTGATGGCGCTGGTCCCCCCCGTCGTGATCACCGTCACATCCACGCCGCCTGAGCCGGCCGGGCTGGTGGCCGTGATGGTGGTGGCGTTGACGACGGCGAAGACGGAAGCTGCCGTCGCACCAAAGTGGACCGCGGTTGCTCCCGTCAGGTTCGTACCGGTGATCGTTACCGGCGTCCCGCCGGTGGTCAGGCCGTTGTTGGGAGCCACCGAGCTGACCGTCGGGGCAGGGGTCAGGCCCGCGAGATAGTTCTTGAAATTGAGTCCGTAAGTGGTCGGGGTCCCTGCGTAGTCGGAGATCAAGGCTTGATTGTTGCCCCAGGTGTCCCAGGTCCAGGCCAGGTACCCGATTCCGTGGGCGTCGGCCCACGGCATGACCTTTTCTACGTAGCCGTCAAACCCCATCTCGCCAAAGGTGACGGGGACCTGCAGAGCAGTCGGAGCGTAGATGCTGTCCCAGATCGCGGGAGTGTCCCAGCCCGGATATCCGTAGTTGTGAATGCCGGCGATGAGCTGGCCGTCGTTGGGCCGGTATACAAGCCACTGGCTGATGTCGTAGTTGTAGCTGAGGCCCCCGATCAAGATGACGTTCGTAGCCCCGGTCGCCCTCACCGTGGCGGTGAGACTCTTCATGCCGACCGCCTGATATCCGTTTACAAGGCAGCCGTCTGCCCAGCAGCTCCATGTGGAAGGGTGCGCTTCGTTGTAGAGATCGAAGATCACGCCCTTGTCGGAGGCGAAAGAGGTCGCAACCTGGGTCCAGAAAGTAGGCGCATGGTCGGCGTCGGGCATCGGGAGGATGGAGTTGCTCAAAGTGGTACCGGGGCCCGCGAACTGGTTGTCGAGGATCACATACAGGCCGTGTGCGCGAAGCCTCGTCACGAAGCCGGTGATCGCCGCCTGGTAGTTGGCGCCCGCGTAGGCGGCGGGAACGCCGTTGATTCCCAGCCAGCAGTCCTCGTTCAAGGGGACGCGCACAGCGTTGACGCCCCAGGCTGCGATGGCGGCAATCGAGGCATCGTCACTTGGCCCATCGAAAAAACCAAAGCCCTGATAGCAGGCGTACTCGGATCCGCTTCGATTGACACCACGCAGGACGACCGTGTTGCCGTTGTCGACGAGGTGATTGCCGACCACGGCCAGGGTCGAGGTGCTCGCTGCCACCGGCGTTGCTCGCAGGAGCCCGAGACTCGCCGCCGAGATAACGAGTGCAATTGCCAGGCCGGCCACGAGGAGACGCGGCGTCCTCACGTGGACCCCTCGGATAACCGAAGACAGCAACGCTCTGAGTACGTTCGTTGCGAAAACTCCCATCGTTTCTCGAACCGTCGGTTCGGACAAAGCTCTGGATCGCTACCCAAGCAACGGGTGGCTTCCCGAGAACTTGCAGTCGGGGTAGCCTAACGCACCGATTCGAAGTCCCGCCGGGACTCTTCGACCCGACATGGGACGCGTAGCTACCCTTCGCTGAGTCGAATGCTGCCCGGAGTTCGAATCGCCTATTTCGTCGCGCGCTTCCGGCCGGTAGGTTGGCACGGAAGAGGAAGGTGCCCCACCCCGCAATGGCCCAGCTCGCGGCTCGCCAGCAGGCGCCCCGGCGACCTCGTGTCGGCATCGTTTTGGGCGCTGGCGGTGTGCTGGGCGGTGCCTGGATGGCCGGAGCCCTGGCCGCGCTGCATCGCGTTACCGGCTGGGACCCTCGCGAAGCCGACTGCCTGGTCGGCACCTCTGCAGGAGCGCTCTTCGCCGCGCTGCTGGCAGCAGGAGTGTCGCCCGCGCGCTTTCTGCCTCCAAGCCCGAGGCTTAGGCGCGCCGATGAGAGGTGGATCCTGAACGAACTCGCTCTTCAATCGTCCTATCGATCCGACCGCTGGCTGCCGCACACTCCGGTGGGTTCATGGCGCCTGGCGCTCCACGGAATGCTCCAGACGCCCAGCCCGCAGTCTCTGCTGCAGACGTTGAGCGGGATGGCGCCTGCCGGCGGCGTGTCGGCCGGCCCCATCTTGAGGACGGTCCAGCAAGCCGTGGCCCATGGCTGGGCTGCACACCCACACTGCCGGATCGTGGCCACCGATTACGTGTCCGGAAAGCGCGTGGTGTTCGGCGAGAGTGGCGCGCCCGAGGCGGGCCTCGCCGAAGCAGTGGCAGCGTCATGCGCCATCCCAGGCTTCTTCGCGCCGGTTTCGATCAGCGGGCGTCGCTATGTAGACGGTGGTCTTCACTCGCTATGCAACCTGGACCTGCTGGAGGACAGCAACCTGGACCTCGTCATCTGTTTCAGTCCCATGACGTCGCGCGTGCGTCACGGCGCGCCCACACCTGTGCAACGGGCACTCCACTTACTCCTCGGCGTTGCGGTCAAGCAGCTCGAACGCCAGGCCAACGCACTCGCCAGCCGGGGTGTCGACGTCGTGGTCCTCGAACCGTCGGCCAAGTCTCAGGCCGCCCTGGGTGCCAATCTGATGGACGCGCGCCGGTGGGGACCCGTCCTGGAGGCTGCGCTCACGTCGGTCGCCGGCCACCTGCGGCGCCACCGCGTCAGGACGAAGCTGGCGGGACTGAGCAGCGCCGCCTGACGTCCGGCCGGCGCTCTCCGGCCTGGCTGTCTATGCTGGCGGGGCTGTGAGCGAAAGGCGTCGCTATCCTCGCGTCCAGGCGGATGTCCTGTGCCGCCCTGCCGGGGCGTCACTCCTTCATCACAACCGGGCCACCAGGGACATCAGCCTTGGGGGAATGTGCGTGTTCTCCGATCAGGAGTTTGACGTAGGCAACCGGCTCGACCTCGATGTGCTGCTGCCGGAGGGTACCTCGGTCCGCTGCTGGGCAGACGTGGTCTGGGTAGTCGAGCTCGCAGCCGGCGATGGAGCTCAGTACGAGGTTGGCCTGAAGTTCACTGACGTGGCGCCGACCGACCTCCAGCGGTTGGCCAGGGTCCTCGTTCCGGCACCCTGAGCCGAAGGCCGCACGTGTGGCAGTTCTTGGTCGGGCTGGTTGTCGGTGTAGCCCTCGGAATCCTGATCATGGCCGCGCTGGTGGCTTCGAGCCGGAGACGGTAGCCGTCCCGGTCCAATCGGGACACTTGACTTTCCCGCCGCGTCCATCCTCTTGGGACGTGACGTGATTTGCCTATTCAAACGCGAGGCCGGGTGGACTAGTTTTTCTCACGAAGGTGTTGGGGTCCAAACCGATCAGCCATCGGGAAGCGACTTTTGAGGTCGCTTGGGCCCAGCGCCGGGGGCTGACCTACGAAGCGTTCCTCAAGCGGCTGATAGACATCGTGCTCGCAAGCCTCGGAATCGTCGCCACCCTACCGATCTGGGCCGCCATCCTCATCGCCATCCGGGTTGATTCCAAGGGCTCGCCGATCTTCGTTCAGGAGCGGGTGGGGCAGCATGGGCGCCATTTCCGTTTCCACAAGTTCCGGTCCATGTACGTGGATGCCGAGAAGCGGCTGGCTGAGGTCGTCTCGAGCAACGAGGTGGACGGGCCTGTATTCAAAATGCGCAAAGACCCACGCGTGACCAGAGTCGGCGCCTTCTTGCGTCGCACAAGCCTTGACGAGCTGCCGCAGCTGATCAACGTGCTCAAAGGCGAGATGAGCCTGGTCGGTCCAAGACCGCCTCTCCCCAAAGAGGTCGAGCAGTACCGCCCTGGCGACACCATTCGGCTTAGCGTGAAACCCGGGCTGACGTGCCTGTGGCAGATCAGCGGCCGCTCGACCGTTGGCTTCGACCAGTGGATGGAGTACGACCGAGAGTACGTTCGAAACATGTCTCTCTGGCTGGACCTGACCATCCTGGCTCGCACCGTGGGCGCCGTCCTCAGCATGCGGGGCGCGTACTGATCCCACCGACGCACCCGGTTTCGTTCATGAGCTTCACCGGCCAGTAGTCCGAAACCGCCGCCGTCGGGTCATTTGACACACTGCGCCGTCCGCGTCAGACTCGACGACTCCTTATGAGCAGCGGGCAAAGGACACGGCGTTTCCTGGTAGGGCTGGCAGCCGCAGTCGCCATCGCGGCCCTGCTCCCGGCGCCGATCCTCGCCTCCTCGAGCTCACCCACCCCCCAGGGCGCTCGGAGAGCTCCCGACGACGGATCGGGCGCGCGGCGCGTGGCGCCGATCGCCCGAGCGTTTCAGCGCCAAGCGACCAGCAGCACCGCGGCTGCGCAGTGTGACGACACCTTCAGGGTGGTTTCGAGCCCCAGCCCCGGGACGGGCTCCAACGGTCTGAATGCCGTCTCCGGAGTCTCGGCGAGTGACTCTTGGGTTGTCGGCGCATCGCTTTCGACCAGTGGCATGTTCCAGACCCTGACCGAGCACTGGGACGGAACCCAGTGGTCCGTGGTGGCGAGCGCCAACAACGCCGGTGAAGACGTCCTGTTTGGTGTCGCCGCGGTCAGCTCCAATGATGTTTGGGCGGTTGGTTTCTGGGACGTGAATTCGACCGCGGTTCGTCAACCTCTGATCGAACATTGGAATGGAACCAGCTGGACGCTCAGCTCCATCGCCGCGGTGGGCGCCGGCGACAACGCCCTCGTGTCGGTGACTGCCAACACATCGACGGACGTCTGGGCTGTTGGCTATTCGCGGTCCACGAACACGTCGCCACGCGCCCCGCTGACGTGGCATTGGGACGGTGTCACCTGGACCAATCGCACAGCGCCGACGCAGGGCACTGGAAGCAACGTTTTCTATGGGGTCGCTTCCACGGCAGGGGCTGTTTGGGCCGTCGGTTACTGGAACACGGACGACACCACGACCGGGGTCAGCCACGCACTCCTCGAGCTGTGGAACGGCACCTCCTGGGTCGCCGGCAGTGCGCCCGTCCAGGGCACCGGCAACAGCGTGCTGTTCGCCGTCGCCGCCGTGTCCGCCTCCGAATTCTGGGCGGTCGGGTTCCAGGAGGCCACGCCTGGCGCGGTTGTGCAAAACCTCACATACCACTACACCGGTCCGGCCGGTTCGACCGGGCCGTGGGTGTTTGTGCCCAGCCCCAATCCGAGCGCGACGGTCGACAACTTCTTCAACGGAGTCGGCGCGACATCGTCTGGAGACGTTTGGGCGGTAGGCGAATACGGGGCAAGCACCACTCTTTTCCAGAGTGATGCAGCGCAATGGAACGGAACCACCTGGACCGCCGTGCCGGTCGGCAATCTCACCGGGACCACGGAGCTGCTTGGCGCATGGACGATATCGAGGTTCAACGTCCTGGCCGTTGGCGACTACTTCAACGGCACCACCTATCAAACGCTCGTGGAGCAGCTGTGCAACCCAACCGTTCCCTTACCGCCTACCAACCGGCACGCCTTGGCGGGCCATGGCGAGGCGACCGTGATCTGGACACCGCAGCAGGCGGTCGGAAGACCGATCACCGGCTGGACAGTCAGCGCGCTTCCAGCGGGACCGACGATTCACCTTCCCGCCAACGCGACCTCAGCGACGATCAACGGCCTGACCGACGGCCTCCCTTATTCGATCGACGTCGAGGCCACGAACTCGTTCGGCACCAGTGGACCAACCCTCGCGGGACCGGTGACGCCGACCGGCGTGCCGCTTGGCACCGCGATGGTCGTCCTGCCCGCGGTCGCCAACGCCGCGTATGGCGGATACACCACGGTGACGCAAATTGAGAACGTCTCCGCCACTCCAGCCAACGTAACGGTCAATTACTTCGATGCGAACGGCGGCCTGGTCGGTGCCGGCAACAGCGTCGCGGCTCTTCCGGCCAACGCCTCGTGGCTGCTGCGCAACGACAACCCGGGCGCTCTCCCCGCGGCAAGCGCTGGGTCCGCTGTCGTCTACAGCGACCAACCGATTGCTGCGTTCGTCAATGAGTTCGCACCGGGTGGCAGCGACGCGACCAGCTATACCGGTGTAAGCCTCACCTCCGGCACCGGCAGCACTCTGTACACGCCGACGATCGTGAACAACGCGTATGGCGGGTACACGACCGGCATCGGCCTTGTCAACGTGAGCAATTCCTCCGCCACGGTCACCGTCACCTACCGCGACGGATCGGGGATTGTGATCAAGATCCAGAGCCTGGGCACCGTTTCCGCCGGGGCGTACCAGGGTCTCTACTCCGGTGACCCGACGCTGGCCCTGCCCAGCGGCTTTGCCGGCACAGCCACCATCACGAGCTCGGCCGGCAACCTGGCGGCCGTGGTCAACGAGACCGGACCTGGGGGCCAGTTCAGCTCTTACGACGCGGCCCCTGCCGGCGGCACCGCGCTGTTCGCTCCCGCCGCGTTGAACAACGCATTTGGCGGCTACAACACGGGAATGGCGATCCAGAACACGACCGGCAGCACGGGAACGGTGACGATCACCTACTACGACACGGCCGGGGCGCCGACGATCAAGACATTTCCAATCGTGGCCAACGGATATCTCGGTGTTTACCAGGGCAGCGCCACTGATGGGCCGGCGCCAGGCGCGTACACCGCCTCTATCACCAGCACGGTGGCGATCGCGTCGATCGTCAACGAGGTCGCACCGTCGAGCACCAGCGCCCAGCAGTCGACCGCTTACAACACCTTCGCCGCCGGGAGCTCGAGCTTGCACCTGCCGCTGGTCGAGAGCGCCGGACCAGATGCCTGGAGCACAGGTGAGGGAATCATGAACACGGGCACAGCGGCGACCACGGTCACCGTGACCTACTACGACGTCGCCACGGGTGCCCAGGTCGGCACCGCACAATCACTGACGGTTCAGCCGAACGCGTTCTGGGGCCTATACCAGCCGGCCGGCGGGCTGCCCAACGGGACGCGGGCGGCGGCTCTCGTAACGACTGGGGCGGGCGGGCAGATCGCCGTGATCTGCAATGAATCGAACGCGAACCTGTTCATGAGCTACACCGGGATTTAGCCTCCGGGCGCCTGGTTTTGCCCAAACGGGCTGGGTCAAATGGCACGTCGACTCGGTCGGCGGGGTCATCTAGCATCGCCAGGTGAAGCAATGCGCGCAGTAGTCACGGGAGCGGCCGGGTTTATTGGATCGCACCTGACCGAGCGCCTTCTGGCGGATGGCCACGAAGTCGTCGGCATCGACTGCTTCACCGATTACTACTCGCGCAACCTGAAGGAGCAGAACCTGACCGGCCTCTACGGGCACCCCAACTTCGAATTCCATGAGCTGGACCTGGTCGACGCCGACCTGAGCGCTCCGCTGGCCGGCGCCAACGTCGTGTTCCACCTTGCCGGGCAACCTGGTCTGCGGCCGACCTGGGGTAGTGACTTCGACCTGTTCGTGCGCGAAAACATAGTTGCTACGCAGCGGCTTCTCGAATATCTCAAGGGTCAATCGATAGATCGGCTTGTCTATGCGTCCAGCTCGTCGGTTTACGGCAACGCCGAAGTGTTTCCAACCAGGGAGTCATCCGTGCCTCAGCCGGTTTCTCCCTATGGGATGACCAAGCTCGCCGGCGAGCACCTTGCGCTGCTCTACATGCGCAACTTCGGCATCCCCACGGTGGCCCTCCGCTACTTCACGGTCTACGGCCCCCGCCAGCGTCCTGACATGGCGTTCGCACGCTTCATGCAGGCCCAGGATGGCGGTCATCCGATTGAGGTCTTCGGAGACGGCGATCAGACGCGAGAGTGCACCTACATCTCGGATGCTGTCGATGGCACGGTGAAGGCAGCGACCGCGAATGTCGCCGGACACGTGATCAACCTGGGAGGCGGGAGCCGGGTCACTGTCAATCGCGTGCTAGACACCCTTGAGGAGATCAGCCAGATGACTGTTCGGCGGCACAATCTACCCGCCGTCCCGGGCGACCCCAGACACACCGGCGCCTCGATCAACCTCGCGCGGCAGCGGCTGGGTTGGGAGCCAAGGATCAGCCTGCGGGATGGCCTCGCCAGCCAGTGGTCGTGGTTTCAGGGCCTTGCGGGTCGCGACCGCGTGCTCGGCGCTGCCGCGGTCGCCGTCTGACCGCTGCCTGACCCCGCCTCGGCGGGTTCGCTTCCCGCACGTTTGACTCGGGGCAGCCCCATCGCCTGGAGAACCATAGTCATCACGAAATAGCCGGCCAGAAAGCACGCCAACGAGATCACCGGCAGCAGGATCGCGCTGTCCTGGCCGTGCAATCCAAGCTGGTGCAGGAAGCGCTCGTACGCCTCTCGAGCAGTGCTCAGCAGCCCAGTCACGTCAGTTGAAGAGCCAGCTTCGACGATCCAGCGGTGCTCTGAATCCGTCTCGGAGCCCGCGGAGATAGATCAGAAGCCGGCCGGCGTGGGTCGGCCGGCGCAGCAGCGCATTCAGAGGCCGGACCAGCGCCAGGTGTTCCGCGAGCATCGTGGCGATGACCGCGATCATCCCCCAGTAACCGCAGCGCATCAACTTGGCGTCACATGCGCCAGAGCCGTAGAAATAGCTGCGCATCTGCGATGCCGCCACTCCGCCGGCAAACGGTCGGGCTCCGTGATGCGTGACGACGATCTGAGGCGACTGCGCAACTGTTCCGCCGGCTGCGAGCAGTCGGAACGCGTAGTCGCGCTCCTCTCCGGCTCGGAACTGCGATCCCGCCCCAAGGTGGAGATCGAAGGGAGCGTGTTGAGTCGATCCGAGGCGCAGGCACATGCTGGCCCCGATTCCGGACAGCCTGGTAGCGCCGAGCGAGCCGTGCAGGAGCCCGGTATGTCGCAATTTGGCGGTCGTCACGAAAGCCGCGGTGTGATCGTGCTCTCCGGCCTCAACCTCGCCGAAAATGAGCTTGGCTCGAGGCTGCTCTTCAAAGACATCGCTTATGTTGTCGAGCCAGTCGGGCGCGACCGTGCAGTCGTCGTCGATGAAGGCCAGGACTTCGCCCGTGGCCTTTTCCATGGCGAGATTTCGCGCCGCCGACAAATTCTTCTGGTTGAGCGGTAAATACACGATGCGGGGAATCAGCGCGCCCCACTCCGCCGCCAAGAGCTCTGTTTCGTGTCCGTCGCTCTGGTCGATGATGAGGACCTCCCATCGCGGGTAGCGGACCCGAGCGAGGCTGGCGAGACACTGCGCAACATCGTTGGGACGGTTGCAGGTCGGTATCGCCACCGAGATGAACATTCGGCGAGCGCCTGGACTGGCCTGCCAGACTCCCATGCTTTCTGCGCTTGGTGACATTCTGGCCACCCTTGTAGAGCTCACGCGGCGGCCGGCCAACGCTGCAGCCGGTCGCGAATGCGCGCGCCGAGCTCCCTGAGCTGCGTCACCTCGTCCGAGGTGGGAACCCTCAGCAGCAGCCCAAAGACCGTGAACGCGGCCGCACCGACCGCGACCTCGACGACCAGTCCGCCCCGCGACACTGCAAACACCGCGGCCGCCATGAGCAGCGTGGCGCCCGCCGCTCGAGCCAACCGGCGGAACAGGGCCGGAGCGAGGACCCATGGCAGCAGCAATATCGCGGCCACCAGCTCGAAGATCTCTGTGGCGAGCAACGAGAGCGCCGCTCCCACCGCACCGTTGCCCCGGGCCTGGAAGTACGGGATCAGGATCAGGTTGGCGGCGATGTTAAGAACGGTGGCAACGCCGATGACCTTGACCCAACTGGTTTGCCGCCCCTCCGCCGCCAGGACCTGGTCGGCCATCATGTTGAAGAACGTCGGCACCACGCAGATGCCAAGAATGACCAGAACGGGTACAGCTCCCTCAAATTCCTTTCCGTAAAAGAGCGCGACAAAGGGCGCCGCCACCAGCACGGTTCCGACGCCGATGGGCAGGCTCAGCACAATGGCAGCCTCGATTGCCGGGCGGGCCCTGCCACGGAGCGATTCGGTGCCGATCGAGTGGGCGGCCGCGATGCGTGGAAACCAGGCGGTGCACAGGATGCTCGCGACCACGAGGACCGAACCGAAGAGCTGCGTGGGGACTCCGTACCAGCCCACGACACTGGCGGGAACGAGGAGGGAGAGAAGAATCAGGTCGATCCACAGGTAGACGACAAAGAACACGCTCATAACCCAGAAGCTGAGGCCCTCGCGGAAGACGTACATCGCCGCTTGCGCCGCGCCCCGCCACGCGATCCCGAAAAGGCGCCGCGACCAGTAGATGTTGAGGGCCACAGCCAGAACGCCCATGCCGGCGCCAAGAGACAAGAGAGTAAGCACGCGGCCTCCGAGCAGCACCAGGCCGACGCCAATCAGGTTGACGAGGCTGTTTGCGACCAGACCGCTGAAGGCGACATATTCCATTCGCTCAATGCCGCTGAACGCGGCGCTGTACACGCCGCTGATAGAAGCGGCGATGATGATCGCGGTCGCCAGCCAGATCAACACTGCCCGCTGGGGACCGAAGCCGACTATGTGGATGTACACGAGCATTGCAATGCAGGCCGGTACGGCCGACGCGAGTCGCATCAGGATCGCCCCGGCGATGAGCTGCGAGGCCTTGGATCCGTCGCGCGCGATCTCCCGAGTCAAAAGCGGCGCAGCGCCCTGGCTGACGATCAATCCCAGAATCGCCGCAGTCGAGGTCGCGATCACGTATTCCCCGATGGCGGCCGGACCTAGCCGCCGAGGCACGACCATCAACCACACGATCCCGAGCAGCCACGAAGCCATCTGGCCACCGGCGAGGATGAGGATGTTGCGTCCCAACCGCCCCGAGGCGACAGGCATGGCCGCGACGGCTGTGGCCGGGGAGGCCGTCACCACCGAGCTCTGAGCAGCCGTCATCTCGCACTCGTGCGGTGCATGAGGTAAGTAAAGGTGGCGAAGGGGACTACCGCAATGGTGCGAGCGGGCGTGGGAATGGGGATCGAAGGAGGTCGCTGGGCGTGTGTCCCGGCGGCCCGGGCGTCCCGGATCGACCAGGACATTTTCCTCGCCTCCCGTCGCGCGTGCGTCGCGATCGGCTGAACCGCCCATATCAATCGATCTGGCGCGACGTCTAACTTTGCTTAGGAAAGGCGATTTGTGAGCACGACGGCTGGATTCCTTATCGCTCTACCCGGCGCGGTGCTCGCCGGCCTCGGAGCCTACCTGGTCACGCTCGCGATGGCGAACCTCGCGTATCGACTCAAGCCGTACTCGCCGTCACGTACGCCAAAGCTGAACCTGATCGTCGTCGTGCCGGCGCACGACGAAGAGTTGCTGCTGGGGCGCTGCGTCAGCTCTTTGCTGGCGCAGAGCTATCCGGCGGAACTGGTGCGCGTGGTCGTCGTAGCGGACAACTGCACAGACAGCACCGCGGCTGTCGCGACGGGAGCCGGGGCCGAGGTGCTGATCCGCGACCAGCCGGACCAACCAGGCAAGGGTCGCGCGCTGCGGTGGGCGATGGACAGGCTGATTGCGGACCAGGCTGCTCCGGACGGCATTGTGGTCGTGGACGCCGACTCGGTGGCCGACCCGAATCTTCTTGGCGCTCTTGCCGTCGAGCTCGAGGCTGGGCATGACGTGGTCCAGGCCGACTACACGCTCCTGGAACAGCCTGGCCTACGAAGGTCGGTGATGGTGCAAGCCGGCTTTTTCCTGTTTCACCGCGTTCGCTTTGGGGGTCGGTCGCGACTGGGGATGCCCGCCAACCTGGTCGGCAACGGGATGCTTTTTAGCCGGCGCGTCCTCGAGATGGAGCCATGGAGCGCATTCACCGGAGTCGAAGACCTCGAGCAGTCGATCCGGCTCAGGCTCGCGGGCTTCCGGCCTCGTTTTGCGCCTGCGGCGCGCGTGACGGGGCCTGGGCCCGCTTCGGGAGCCGGCGACGTCCGTCAGCGGCTTCGCTGGGAGGGTGGCAGGTTCCACATCGTCCGCCGGCAGTTGGGCCCGTTGGTTGCCGCCGCCATCGTTCGCCGGGAACCGCGCCTGTTCGATGCCGCCGTCGACCTGGCCACGCCGCCACTGGCCCTGCTCAGCCTGGCGACAGCAGGCGGGACGTTGGTCACCACGACATTTGTTGTGACCGGGCTTGTCGCGTGGTGGGCCGCCATCCCCTGGGCGATCGCGCTCGTGGCCATCCCCACCTTTGTCGTGGTCGGACTTTCGTCCGCCGGTGCTCCGGTGAAGACCTGGCAGGTGTTGCTCGGCGCGCCGAAGTTCATCGGCTGGAAGCTCATCACCTACTCAAGGCTCGTGCGCGGACATGACGTTCGCCGCTGGGACCGCACGGACCGTGTCGTCTCGTGATTGCCTTTACCGAGCTCGCGGGCGTTCGTATCGACTCGGTTGATCTCGAATCAGCCGTCGGGAGGATCGAATCGGCGATCAGCGATCGCTCACCAATTCAAATCGCAACCGTCAACCTCGACTTCCTGGTCCGGGCTCAACGATCGAGCGAACTTCGCAAAGTGCTCAGTCGCTGCGAGCTCAACGTCGCCGACGGCATGCCCGTCGTCTGGCTGTCCAGGCTCGCAGGGCGCCCCCTCCCGGGCCGCACCGCCGGCAGCGACCTCATTCCGCTAGCACTCGGCCGCCTGGCCGCAAAGGGAGCGCGAGTATTCCTCTTCGGCGGTGAACGGGCCGTGGCGCTCGAGGCCGGCAGGCGTCTAGAAGAGGCCTATCCCGGACTGGTGGTCGCAGGCCACTGCGAGCCGCCCCATGCGGCGATCGACCGGATGCCCAATCGTTCGATCGTGAACCTGATCCGTGCGGCTCGGCCGGACGTGCTCCTGGTCGCTCTCGGCAATCCAAAGCAGGAGCTGTGGATCGCCCGCCACCGCGATGAGCTCGGAGTCAGCGTGGCCATCGGTGTCGGTTGCACCCTCGACCTGCTGGCTGGAAAGTCACGCCGGGCTCCGAGATGGATGCAGACTACAGGGCTCGAATGGCTCTTCCGCCTGGCGCAAGAGCCCCGGCGCCTCTTCATGCGGTACTTCGTGGACACCCTGTGGTTGGCGCGTTTTGCTGTGCGCGCCACGCACGCGCGCTTGGACGAGCGGGGGCTCGCGTAGTTCCACCCCATCGAGGCACGCGCCCATCGGCTCCACAAATGTCCCTGCCCGGCGTCGGCTCTAGCCCATTGCCGGGATCAGCATGGTGATGGAGGTTGTCACTGAGTGATGCATCTGACGGTGTGCGTCGGCACGAGGGGCGGCGATGCCACGTGCGTGGCAACGATCCGGAGTATCCTCCGATCCGATTACGACGACTTCGATGTCGTCGTCGTGGATCAAGGCTGCGACCCCGCCTTGGCTCAGGCGCTGCAGCGCGAGTTCGGATCTGATTCGAGGTTTCGCCATGTGCCGTCCGATCGAGTCGGACTGTCCGCTGCCAGGAACGTCGCCACGAGCGTGGCGCAGGGGCCTCTCCTCGCATTCACCGACGACGACTGCGAGGTGGCCCATGACTGGCTCACCGCGCTGGTGTCCGCATTCGAAAAACAGCCCTGCGTCGGCCTGGTTTTCGGAAGCGTGGAGTCTGGGACGCTTCGCGCCGGAGGCTTCGTTCCCAACTACGAGATCCAGCGGCTGAGACTGCTGACAAAACCTGTCCAAATGTGGCGTTCACACGGAATCGGCGCCAATATGGCAATGAGGCTCCAGGCCCTACGCGAGGTCGGCGGATTCGACGAGATACTCGGAACTGGCGCGCCCCTGGCCAGCTGTGAAGACTGGGACATCGCTTATCGCGTGTTGAAGTCGGGCGGCTGGGTCCTCGAGCTTCCCGAGGCGCATGTGGTGCATTTTGGTTTCCGGACGTGGGACCAGGCCCGCACGCTGATGCGCCGCACTGGCTTCGCCGCCGGCGCGACCTGGATGAAATATCTTCGTTTGCGAGACCCCGCGATCCTCCCGACGCTGCTCCTCAATGCCTTTCATGGCATCTCCTGGCCCAGGCTGTTGCTCTTCCGCCGCCGGTCCGGCGCCACATGGCCGGTCACGTATGCGATGGGTATCGCAGCGAGCTTCAGGTTTGCCGTGGATAAGGAAAATCGCGTCTATCGCGCTAGACCCGGCACCGTCTAGGCACTCCTACAGCACAGGGCAAGAGTCTTACCTGAGGTCAGGACTGTCCTGAGTCTTGACTCCGCGCGACCCACCTGACTCCCCTAATAGCCCTCGCGCAAAGGCAGCCCACCCGGTACAAAAGTCGTCAGGCAGTGAGCAGCGTGATTCGGGCCAGCCCACCGGTCACCGAACTCAGCACGAGACGCAGGTCAGACCTGCTTCTCGTGCCGTGGATGGTCGCCGGTGTGCAGACGCAGTACGACCAGATGCGCCGCATGCCGAGCGTCGCGAACGCGCGCGTCGTCGAGGTGCATCCGTACCGGGAAGGCGCGTTGATCGAGCGCCTGCCTCTTCCGTCGACCCTGCGCGCGACTATCCGCTCGACTGTGTCAGCCGCGGGTTCGTTGTCCAAGAGGGGGGTCGGAGCCGTCTGGACGCAAGTCGCGATGCCGATGCTGCCCTTCGTGTTGACGAGAGGCCGGCGTGTGCCGGTGTTCTACGCGATCGACTGCACGCCTGTCCTCCTGCACCGGTTCGGCGGCCACTACATGGGCGTGGACGACCCGGCCACTCCACAGGGAAAGCTGACGGCCGCCTGCCTTCGCTTGTTCTTTCGCTCCTGCACCGGCCTCATGCCGTGGTCGAGCTGGGCGGCTCGATCGATGATCACGGATTACGGCGCGTCGCCCGACAAAGTGCACGTGGTGCCGCCTGGCATCGACCTCCAGCAGTGGTTCCCAATCTCCCGAGAGGAGAACTCTCGGCGCCCTCGCCTGCTCTTCGTAGGAGCTGACTTCGAGCGCAAGGGCGGGCCGTTGTTGCTCGACGTTTACCGCCGCCACCTGCGTGACTTGTGCGATCTGCACCTCGTGACGCGATTCCCGGTCGACCCGGAACCAGGCGTCCAGGTCCATTCAGACCTGAAGATCGGCGACGGCCGCCTGCGAGAGTTCTATCAGAACAGCGACGTGCTCGTGATCCCGACCCTTGCCGACTGCTTTTCAATGGCGGCACTCGAGGCCATGGCCTGCGGCCTGCCGGTGGTCATCTCGGGGGTCGGCGGCATTCCAGAGATCGTCATCGACAGCGAGACCGGGATGCTCATCACTCCTGGAAGCGGAGATTCCCTCCTGCACGCCCTGCGAACCATCCTGGCATCGCCCGCCGCGGCCCAACGATTGGGGCGCTCCGGGCGCCACCGCGCCGAGCAGCTCTTCGATGGCCGCGTGCAATCGGCCGTCACGCTGGACATCATCGCGTCGGCGGCAGCCCAGTGAAGAACCACGCCGGTATACGAGATCCGGTGATCCCGATGGCCGATTTGCAGGCACAGTACCGTGGCATCAAAGCGGAGGTCGACGCGGCCGTCGGCGCGGTGCTCGAGAGCGGGCGTTTCATCCTCGGTCCGGAGGTGGAGGCCTTCGAGCGCGAGTTCAGCACCTACTGCGATGCCGCCTACGCGGTAGGAGTCAGCTCCGGCACCAGCGCCCTCCACCTCGCTCTTCTCGCCGCGGGAGTCGGCGAGGGCAACGAGGTCATCACCTCTGCTTTTACGTTCGTGGCGACGGCTGCCGCCATCGAGTACACGGGCGCCCGTGCCGTGCTGGTTGATGTCGACCCCACGACTCTTACGATCGATCCGGCCCGAGTCGAGGCGGCGATAACCAAGAAGACCAGGGCCATCGTGCCCGTCCACCTCTACGGCCACACGGCCGACATGGACCCGATCATGGACATCGCTCGGGCCTGCTCGCTCATCGTGGTGGAGGACGCCGCCCAGGCGCACGGCGCCGAGTACAAGAACCGCCGCGCAGGATCGATCGGCGACTTGGGATGTTTCAGCTTCTACCCAGGCAAGAATCTCGGCGCAGCCGGCGACGGCGGGGCGGTGACTACGAGCGATGAGGGCTATGCCGAGACGTTGCGCACGCTGCGGGACTGGGGTGCTGAAGACAAGTACCTGCATGTTGTCAAGGGCTTCAATTTTCGCCTCGCGGAGATCCAGGCGGCGATTCTCCGCGTCAAGCTGCGCAAGCTCGGAACCTGGAATGAGCTCCGCCGCCAGCACGCACGCGCCTACTCGAGCCTGCTGTCATCGACCGGCATCTGCTTGCCAGTAGAAGCTCGCGACGCCCGACATGTCTACCACCTCTACGTCGTGAGGATGCGTGAACGCGACCGGGTCCGCTCGGAGCTGCACGCTGCAGGCATCCAGGCCGGCATCCACTACCCGATCCCCGTCCACCTTCAACCCGCGTATGCGAACCTCGGCTACCGGCGCGGCGACTTCCCGGTGTCCGAGCACGCCGCGGACGAGGTGCTCTCCCTGCCGATCTACCCGGAGATGTCGCCCCGATCGATAGAGCGGGTGGCGCATGCGGTGGACGCGGCCGCAGGCGAGGGCCGGAACCGGCTCGCGAGCTACAGGAGGGCGGTGCCGGCTTGATCGCACCTGACGTGGAGTTGGGCCGCGACGTGGTCATACCCCATCCGGAGCTGGTGAATCTCTACGGCTGCGCCATCGGCGACGGTTGCAAGATCGCCGCGTTCGTCGAGATCCAACGCGGCGTCCGCCTCGGACGGAACGTAAAGGTCCTTTCGTTCGCGTTCATCCCAAGCGGCGTGACGATAGGGGACGGCGCCTTCATCGGCCCGCATGTCTGCTTCACCAACGACCGTTATCCGTCTGCCGTCGACGAACATGGCGCGCTGCTGACTGAGGCGGGCTGGCAGCTCGTGACGACACGGGTGGGCGCTCGGGCCAGCATCGGCGCCAACAGCACGATCATCTGCGGAGTGACCATCGGAGAAGGTGCCATGGTGGCTGCCGGCAGCGTGGTCACCCGCGACGTGGCACCGAACATCCTCGTCGCGGGCGTGCCCGCGGACGCGGTCGGGCTGCGGCCGGCCAGTGCCAGGCCCGGGAAATCGGGACTGCGGTCCTAGGCGAGGAGAGCATGGTCCGAAGCCTGCCAATGACTCCCATTCCACCACCCACCCCGGCGCACATAGGCTTGCTCGCGTGGAGCGAAGGTGGCCCCCGGTGAGCTCGCTCCGGGCTGCAGCCTCGTCCGGAGAGCCGACGCGGTCTGACCCGGACCTCGACCGATCGGCATGGGACCAGTCGGGCGACGAGTGCGTTGAAGGATCTCCGCCACTTCGGGTAGGGGTGATCGGTTATGGGTACTGGGGCCCGAACCTCGTCCGAAACTTTGCTGAGTTTCCCGGGTCGCAGGTCGCACAGATCGCGGACATCCGCTCCGACCGCCTTGCCCCAGCCGAACGCCGATATCCCGGTATGAGCACAACAACCGACTATCGGGTGATGCTCAAGGACCCGAACATCGACGCGGTCGTCATCGCCACACCGATTTCAACGCACTTCGAGCTCGCCCTGGCGGCGCTGCAGGCCGGCAAGCACGTGCTGGTCGAGAAGTCTTTGACCGCGACTTCGGAACAGACCTTGCGCCTGATCGAGGAAGCGGAACGGCGGAAGCGAGTGCTCATGGTGGACCACACCTTCGTTTACACGGGAGCCGTTCAGAAGATCAAGGAGCTGGTCGTTGCCGGGCATCTGGGCCGTCTCTACTACTGGGATGCGGTCCGGATCAGCCTTGGCCTGTTCCAGAGCGACGCAGACGTGTTCTGGGACCTCGCGGTCCATGACCTTTCGATCATGGACGCCGTCCTGGGGCTCAGGCCGTCGGCGGTGGCCGCAACCGGCATCTCGATCGTTCCGGGGGCGCCGGCCAGCACCGGGTATCTGACGTGCTTCTTCGACGGCAACATGCTGGCGCACTTTCACGTCAACTGGCTCGCTCCGGTCAAGATCCGCCAGACGCTGATCGGCGGCGATGCCCACATGATCGTCTACAACGACCTGGAGCCGAGCGAGAAGGTGAAGATCTACGACCGCGGCATCACGGTGGACGCACCCTCAGAGGCCATCTACCAGCTGATGGTTGGTTACCGAGTCGGAGACATGTGGGCACCGCAGGTGAGCCTCACGGAGGCGCTGAGAGTTGAGACTCAGCATTTCGTCGATTGCGTCCGTTCGGGAAGGAAGCCGCTGACCGACGGCAGAGCCGGCCTCCGCGTCGTCCGCATCCTTGAGGCCGCCAGCGCGTCGCTCAAGTGCGGCGGGAACCCTGTCGAGATCGACTGGACAGACGCGGAACCACATCACCCCGCCGCCAGCGAGCCCCAGGCTCAGCCCGCCTGACCGATGGGCATCCGGCTCGGCTCGCGAGTGAATGTCGACCTGGCAGGGTTAAAGGTTGCCGCACGCGCAATTGGCCTGAGGCGGCAGCACCTGGTGGCTGCTCGCGTTCGGACGGAGCGGATGTGGCTTCAAGCAGTCCGGCCGCGCCGGCCGACGACCCGGGGCAGGGTGCTCTGCTACCACTCAGTTGGCACCGTCGAATGGGGCGTCAATGACGTCTCGGCGGCCCGCTTCAGGAGGCAGCTGGAGCTGGCCTTGGCATTGGGATACCGCTTCGTTCCGGCGGCCACGATCCAAGCCGGAGGCGGTGCGGAAGGCGACCTAGGCGTGACCTTCGACGACGGCCTGATGAGCGTCCAGCGGAACGCAGCCCCGATCCTTGCCGAGCTCGGCATTCCCTGGAGCCTCTTCGTCGTATGCGATTGGGCGGACGGGAAGCATGAGCGCCCGGAGCTTTTCATGGATTGGGAGGAAATCCGCGATGCGGCGCGCTCCGGCGTCGCGATCGGCAGTCACTCCATGACGCACCCCGATTTTGGACGCCTGAGCCTCGCCGAAGCGCGCACCGAGATGACGGATTCCCGGAGGGTGATTCACGAGCGGACCGGGGTCGAGGTCGACACATTTGCCATTCCATTCGGCCAGTCGCGCAACTGGCGCCCCGAGCTGACCGACCTCGCCACATCGGTGGGCTATCGAACCGTCTACGCGCAGGCGGTCGACACCAGGGCCGGAGGCACCGTGTCACGCACGTTCATCACGCGTTTTGACAACGAGCGGATCTTTCGAGCCGGGCTCGAAGGTGCCTTCGACCGATGGGAGGAACCACTCTGAGCGCCTCTCCCACCAAGGTCTCGGTGATCGTTCCCACCCTCGGCCGCCCGCCGTTTCTAGGGGAGGCGCTCCGCAGCATCCGAGCGCTGGAAGGTCCGGACCTCGAGTTGGATCTGATCGTGATCGACGACGGCGACGAACGTGGGACCGAGGCGGTGGCCGCACTCTACGCCGCCCGCTACACGCGATCGACCTCCCATGGAGCGCCTGCCGCCCGCAACGAGGGATTGAGGTTGGCGTCCGGAGAGTTCGTCGCTTTTCTTGACGACGACGACACCTGGCTGCCAGGTCACCTCAGAACTCACATTCGGGTCATGCGCGAGCGCCCGGAGCTGGGGGCCGTGTTCGGCCAGGTCGTCTCATTCGACCCGGCCTTGAACGAATACTCCGCGCCCTGGCCGGATCCATTTCCAACCGGCCCGACCGCCTTCGCAAGAGCTCTCGCCTACCAGCCGCAGATTGGCGCGACCGTGGTTCGTACAACTGCCGTTGACAGCGTGGGCTCGTTCGACGAGGCCCTGTTCGGAGACGAGGATTGGGACTGGCAGCTCCGCCTGACGGTCGCCCAGCCGGTGGAGTTCATCGCGGTACCGAGCGTCGCCTATCGCTGCCGTCCAGATGTCGACCGTGCAGGCAAAGACCTGGAGTGGGAGAGATTCCCGTACACCAATCGGGTTTTTTGGCGCAACGTTCGGCGCGCGGGGCGCGCTCGCCCATCACGGGTGGCGGTCATGCGTGGGTACGTGCGAATCCGCGGACAGATGGCCGCAAGCTTCCTGAACGGTGCTGTCGCCCAGTCGATTGCCCGTGACCGCGATGGCGCCAGGGTCCAGCTCATGCGCGGGTTTCGCGTTTCACCGGTGCATGCCCTGTTCTGGCTGGCGAGCGGCCGCTCCGCTCGGCGAACGGTGCTGGAAACATTCCGTCGGTCTCCGTTGCGCTTCTCGCAACATGGGACGCCGGGACAAGCGCCCCGGGCGCACAGGTGAATCATCAGGACATGGGGTCTCGCAGGCCCATTCAACTGTCAATCCGTGCAGTCTACGCTCAGTGCGCGATGTGCCGGATGCCGCGCAGCGTGCGGGCGGCTCGGTGACATGCTGAGATCGAGCGCTCGGCCAGCCACCCATTCGGCCGCCAGGCAGGGCGTGGGGTATGCGCGCACAATGCTGATCCTCCAGTCCTCGTCCATCGGAGGCATGGAGAGTCACTGCATCGAGCTGGCGGCCGACCTCCATCGCCGAGGCTCCGCCGTGCTCGCCGCGATCCCCGCGGGCTCAGCCTTCGACCCGCTGGCCACCGCACTGCGGCGACGGGGCGCCTCAGTCGAGCGCGTCGACACCGATGCGCGCCGGGGCCGCCTGGCACAGGTGCTGGGAATCGCGCGGCTCACCCGGATTGCGCATGGCTTCGCACCGGACGTTGTGCATATACACGTCGGCGGGGCGACGGGTGGGCTCGGCGCCGGGCTCGTGGCGCGCCTGGCGACCCGCGCGGTGGTCGTCATGACCGAGCACGACGTGCCAAGCGCCAACCCAGGCCTTGGTCAGCGCGTCAGCAGGCGGCTTCTCGACGCAACGGTCGACGTCCTCGTAGCGGTGTCGAGGCACAACGCAAAGCTGCGGCTTTCGCGCCTCGGAGCTCCGACCGGAAAGATGGCGGTGGTGCTTAACGGGGCGCCGATTCCGGCGATCTCGCCTTCCGCCTGTGCGAGCAATCGAGCCATGCTCCGTTCGCGGCTGGGGATAGCCGCCGATGCGACCGTGATCGGGAGCGTTTTGCGCCTGGCGCCAGGGAAAGGCCTTCCCACGTTGCTGAAGGCGTTCGCCATCTTCCTCGAGCGCCAGGATGCCCGGCTGTTCGTGGTCGGCAGCGGCCCCCTCGAGGCCGATCTGCGTCAGGAGGCGACCGGCCTCGGGATCGAGGACCGGGTGATCTGGGCCGGCTACCAGGCGGACCCTGGCCTCTTCGTCGATGCCATGGACATCTTTGTCCTGGCTGTGCCGGTGGGCTCGGGCTCGATCGCCCTTCTGGAGGCGATGGCCCGCGGCAAGCCTCCCGTCATCACGTTCGGGAACGACGAGGAGGCCGTTGTCCCCGAGAAGACCGGCCTATGGGCGCCGCCGGAGGAACCCGCATCGCTGGCGGCTGCGCTGCTCCGCCTGGCATCGCACCCAGACCTCAGGGAACGGCTCGGACGAGCCGCGGCCCGTCATGTGCGCCGGCACTATTCGAGCGAGCGCTGCGCCGAAGACCTCATCGACGTATACCTCGCGGCGCGTCATGGCTCGATTCCACCCGGCCTGCGGGCCACGGATGCGACCGACCGGCATCCAGGCCTTCGCCAGCTAGGGGTCGCTCGCCTCTGACCAGCTTCTCGGCTGCTAGACCGAGACCCGTAATCAGGCGTGGCGGCCGGCCATGGCCTTGTCCAGCGCATGCATGAGCGCCTCGACAACGCTGTCCTGGTCGGATATCGACATACCGGCGTAGAGCGGAAGCAGCATCGTCTCCCTCGCGGCGCTCTCGGTGACGGGCAGCGAGCAGTCAGGAAACCAGCGCCGGTACAGCGGCTCGAGATGGATCGCCATCACGCCTCGCCGGGTGGCGATGCCCCGGCTCGCCAGCTCGGACATGACCACGGCCCGCACGACCTCGGATGGCAGCCGGATGCAGTAAGACTGGTACGTGTGCACGCAGCCAGGCGGCACATAAGGCAGGCCCAGGCGCTCGTCGCTCCCGAGCATCGCTGAATAGCGCTCCGCCACCGAAGTCCTGGCGGCGAGGATTGTCTCCAGCTTCGTGATCTGCGCGCAGCCGATGGCGGCCTGTATGTCCGTCATCCGGTAGTTGAAGCCGAGCTCGTCATAGGTCTCGAACTCGACCTCTTCGGATGTGTGCCGAGCAAAGTCTGAGGTCGAGGCGCCGTGAGAGCGAAGGCGGCGGAGGCGGGCGGCGACCTCCGGATCGTCGGTCGTCATCATCCCGCCCTCTCCGGTGGTGATCGACTTGCGCGGGTGGAAGCTGAAGCAAGTCAGCTCGCTCCGGCTGCCGACCCGCTCCTCCTCGTACGTCGCCCCGAGCGCGGGAGCCGCATCTTCGACGATCGCCAGGCGGCGCGTGCGCGCAACCGCGCGAACGCCACGCAGGTCGGCGGCAAGCCCGACCTGGTCGACCGGGACGATCGCCCGCGTTCGCCTGGTGACAAACCTCTCGACATTTGAGGCGTCGATGTTGTACGTCCGCGGATCGATCTCAACGAAGACCGGCATTGCTCCCGCGTGGACGATTGCGTTCGCCGTGGCTATGAAGGTGAAGGACGGGCAGATCACCTCATCCCCGGGGCCGACACCGGCCGCCTTCAGCGCCAGGTGGAGAGCGGCAGTGCCGTTGCTCACCGCGATCCCATGCTGGGCCCCGACGTAGCCGGCGATGGCTTGCTCGAACTGTGCAACTCGCGCCCCCTGCGCCAGCCAGCCCGACCGGATCACGGCAGCGGCCGCGGCTACCTCTTCCTCACCGACCCAGGGCCGAGTGATGGGAATCATGAGACGGATGCTGCTGCGACACCGGTCAGCGTTCTGTACCAGGCGACGAGCTCTCGCAGCCCTTCCTCGAGCCCGACCTCGGCTTCGAACCCTATGAGCTCCCTGGCATGCGCGGTGGACGCGCAGCGGCGCAATACGCCGTTGACCTTGCGCGCCTCACCGTAGACCGGCTCCATCTCAGGGTGGCCGGTCACCTCACACAGGAGCCGACACAGCTCGTTGAGGCTGGTCTCGACCCCCGTTCCAACATTGAGCACGTCGTCCGTGGCCTCAGAGACTGCGGCAAGCAGGTTGGCGCGAGCCACGTCGCCGACGAAGACAAAGTCCATCGTCTGACAGCCATCGCCAAAGATAAGCGGAGGCCTGCCCTGGCTCAAGCGCTCCAGCCACCTGATCATGACCTCGGTGTACAGGCCGAAAACGTCCATTCGCGGGCCGTACACATTAAAAGGACGGAGAGCGAGGTAGCGGAGCCCGTACATCTCGGCGTAGGCCCGCGCCATCTGCTCGTTGGCGATCTTGGCCGCGCCGTAGATGGTCCTGTTCCTGAAGGGGCTGGACTCGTGCATCTGCAGGGTTTCGGGCTCTCCGTAGACGGAAGCGCTGGAGGCGAGGATGACCTTGGCGACCTGGTGCCCGAGCGCCGCATCGAGCACGTTCTGCGTACCTTCGATCATCACCTTCACAGCCCGCCGCGGGTCTTCGGCGCACTGGGTGATGCGAAGCGCCGCCTGGTGGAAGACGATGTCGACGCCGGCGGTGACCTCCTCGATCAGAGACCGGTCGCAGATGTCGCCGCGGACGATCTCGACGGACGGATGCTGCACCGCCGACTCCAGGTTTTCAGGCCGGCCCCGACTGAAGTCGTCGACGATCACCACGCGCGAGGCTCCGGCTTCGATCAGCTCCTCCACGATCCGAGAGCCAACGAAACCGGCCCCGCCGGTAACCAGTGCCTGGGCGCCGCTTAAACCCACCTCGAGGTCACGATGCTAGGTTCGGCATCGCGCGGCGCCCATCGGCTAGGTCGGGCGCCCGCGGCGATTTGCCCAAGGGCATCTGGGACTCTCGACCCATTTACCCCCACGTAGCTAGTCTCTACGGTCAAGTGGTGAGGCGCAGCCTCGGTCCGCGCATGGGCTTCAGCATCGTCATCCCGACGTACCAACGGCGGGAGAGGCTTCGCATGGTCCTGGAGCACCTCGGCCGCCAGCTCTATCCGGCCGACCGGCTCGAGATCATCGTCGTGTGCGATGGCAGCACCGACGGGTCGGCAGAGATGGCGCGCAGCATGAGCATCGCATTCCCCATCCGGGTATTCGAACAGCCCAACCTGGGCCCGGCGGTCGCCCGCAATCGGGGGCTCGAGAGCGCGCGCGGCCCATTCGTCCTGTTCCTGGACGACGACGTCATGCCCTCCCCCACCTTCGTCGCCGAGCACGCCAGGGCCCACGCCGAGCACAGCGACCTGGCTGTGATCGGCCCCCTCCTGCCCGGCCCGGGTCAAGGACCGACCTGGGTCAACTGGGAAGCCGAGAAGCTGGTTGAGCAGTACGAGTCGATGGAAGCCGGGATCTTCGATCCGACCCCGTACCAGTTCTACACGGGCAATGCGTCCCTCCTGCTGGAAGCCGTCATGCAGGCCGGCGGGTTCGACTCCGAGTACGTCAGGGCGGAGGACGTCGAGCTTGCGCTTCGCCTGGAGAAGGCCGGCACGCAATTCCGGTTCGTGCCAGAGGCGGCTGCCATCCACCTCGCCAACAGGTCTTACGCCTCGTGGATCAGAGCCGCCTACGAGTACGGCAAGAACGACGTGGCCCTGACGCATAGACAAACCGCGCACAGCCTTGACCGGCTGGTCGACAACATGAGCGAACGGCATCCTGCGATGAAGATGGCCATGCGGCTCGGGCTGAGGTTCCCCACCATCAGTCCGGTGGTCAGCACCCTTTCCTGGCTCATCGCCAGCAGCGCCCCTTCGATGGGGGTTGCCCGGCTCGGTTACCTGGCCTGCAGCCTGGCCTTCAATCTCGAGTACTGGCGAGGCGTGAGCGACGCGCTGGGCGACCGCACGAAGGCGCTGTCACTGATCGAGCGGAACGGCGTCGCCTGAACCACGCGGCCGGTTATAAGCTCCGTCGCCAGCGATGGCGGCGGCCTAAAGAGCCGTTGCCGAGAACGAAGTAAAGGTTGCCTTATAGGTATTTGGGGTGAGCGCTCTCACACCACAATGACCTGACGACAGGCTGCTGTCTGTCGCGGACAGCATCCAGCTGCTGGGCTCCACGGTCCCGGTTTGCCAGACCTTGGCCTGAAGCGTTGTCCCTACCACCTGGAAGCGGATCGAGTAATTCACCCCACCGCCGGCAGCAAAAGGTGTTGAGGCCACTATCGCCGTCGTGCCGGCGACTTTCCTCTGGATGACGAGGTTCTTGCCCTCGATATATGCCTTGTACCAGTTGTTGTTGTCTGTCCATCTGACAATCACCCCAATGTTGCTGTTCGCGCCGCCCGCGTAAGCGTTTTGGGATCCGGACATCAGCACCTGCGCGTTTGAGACACTGGGCCCGAGGAATCCAGAGTAGGTTCCTCCGCTGCTCGTTATCTGTCCGGTGTTGCCGGCAATGGTGAAAGCGGCGTTGGTGCTCGCGTCAGAGCCCCAAACATTGCCGTCGCTCGCGGTACCCCAATGCGTCTGGTTCGCCCGCTGGAAGGTATCTTGCGCAAACACCGTGCCTGGACTGGGTGGCGGAGGAGGCGGTGGCGGGGGTGGTGGAGTGGGGCAAGCACTCGTCGGCGCCGGCTGCGAAACGTTGGTTTCCACCAGGCAGTTCACCGTCCACGTGTCAGTTCCTAAGCTGTCATAGGCTTCAACGGTCACCCCGCCCGGACCTTGAAGTCCCGAGGTGCTGTCCGTGCCGGTTCCGGCCGCCCAGGCGCTTCCCGTACCACTCCAGCTGGCGGGCTCGGCGGTTCCCTGCTGCCAGACCCGCCAGCGCAGTGTGGTTGGGTTT
>CAAGKR010358416.1_pt1 | contig 28625 bp, 33 predicted proteins | sample 2556971 | NCBI WGS metagenome assembly CAAGKR01 (sample SAMEA5207829, study PRJEB30636) | soil metagenome | biome: forest; feature: boreal; material: soil | place: USA | collected 2011-09 | depth 1 m | reverse complement strand
GCGATGCTCACGATGGTCGTCTGGACGCCCAAAGAATTGAGCTGTCCGATCTGCTCGATGGCATCGCTGCAATCCCGGCTGGACGGGCTGCTGCAGCCGTTTGGCGGACCATCGGTCAGGAGCAACACATAGCGCGGTCCCGTCTGGGGCTGGTTGTTCAGAAAATCCTGAGCCTTGGAAAGTGCGTACGCGGTCGGGCGCTGGCTGAACTGGACGCAGCCGTCTATTGAGCTGCAGGTTGGGTAGGCCGCCGCTTTGAAGGCGGCGTAGCTGGTCGTCGACATGACGTCGCTCGAACAGCAGCCGGCGGCGACGCTGCAGTCGCTGGCCACATCGGGGAAGTCGATGAAGGCGAAGCGAATCGTCGGCTGGTCGTTCTGAAATGAGGCGCTGAGCTTCGTAATCTGCGCGCCCAGTGCGTCCAGCGCCGAGGAGAGCTGGCTGGGGTCGCCGCCGAAGGGGGCGTTCATCGCCATCGAGCGATCCAGGGCCACGACCAATTCAGGCGACGCGGGCGTGAATTGGAGAGGCGGGTTCTGATTGTCGGAGCAGTGCCCATCGCTCGACGAGGCGTCGCCGAAGCTCGACGAGCCGTCGCCAAGGGACGTGGTGCTGTCTTGCGCCGTGCCCCCGTCGAACTGCTGATCCTCGAGTACGACGGTCCGCCCGCAGGCGCAAAACAAGACGGCCAGGAACAAGGGCGCGAGCTCACCGCCGAGAGAAGTCCGAGACGTCACGGTCGCCTTTACTGGGCCGGCGTGCGACCGTCGACTGACATCGTCCGGGTCCTTTCGGCGACCAGCGCAGCAACCTGACTGCGGAACCGCCCATTCGGGTAAGCGCGAAGGTAGGCGCGCGCGGCCTCGCTCGCCCCCGCGTCACCGAGCTGGACCAGGCAGCCGGCGCGGTGGAAATGGGCGACCTCGACGATGTCGCGGGGCCGCGAGGCGCCGAGGACGATCTGGTAGGCCCCGACCGCACGCCGGCAGTCTCCGCGCGCGCGATAGAGATCACCCGCCAGGCGCGCAATCTCGGCGCGTCGCTCGCTGTCCGGTCGCCGGCGCAGGAAGTCGTTCGCTTCGCCAAGCGCCTCGTCGGAGTCGCCGGTGCGCGCCAGCGTCTCGATGATCGACACGTCGGCCTCGATGCGCAGGATCCCGCCCGGATACTCGGCGCGGTAGCGCCGCCAGGCAGCCACCGCGCTTTCCGGCTGACCCATGCGCTCGTTCAAGACCTTCCCGACCGCATAGGCCGCATTTTCAGCCACGGGTCCTGTCTTCAGCGCCAGGGCGCGATAAATCTGCAGCGCCCGCGGCGCATCGTCGGCGGAAAGGGCCGAGAGCGCCGCGCTCGCCGACTCATCACCGGCGGCGGAGGACCCCGCGGCCCCGGACGCGATCGACTCCCGTCCGGCGGTCCGGGAACCGTCGCCGGGCGTCGCCAGCGCCAGCGTGAGCGCCGCGGGCCGGGCAGCATTCCGCTGGTCATGGATACGCACCTGACCGTGACCCCGCGCGGCTGCTGGCGCGGGCGCAGAAACCACCGGCGCGACAGTCTGAGGCGGCGCCAGCCGTTCGGGCGTGGGCGCCGCGATCGTTTCGACGGAGACGTCGGCGCGGTGCCAAGCCTGGCCGGGCATCAGGCGCGCGACCCGTCGCTGCGTCGCTGTTTGCCAGACCTCCACGACCCCCTCGTCGACGTCGACGTCCAGCGCATGGCCTTCGACGGCGACGCCGAACCGAGTGCCCACGACGACGATGCTGTAGTCGTCCGCGCGGACGACGAAGGGATGTCCGGGCGGACGGTGCGGAACGCTGAACCTGACCTCGCCCTTTTCCAGGCGCGGCGCGCCGTCTTCGATGCGCATGATGCTCGAAGAGCTGAGCTGCGCCTCGATCCCGCCCTCCAGCGTCAGCCGTCGCGCTCCGAGCGCCACCTGTGAGGCCGCGGGAGCCCGCGAGCCGAGCGCGAACTTCGCCACGGCCCGCGGCCAGAGCCAAAGGGCGCAGACCACCCCGAGCGCGGCCGTGGTGACGACGCCTCCAGCAAACCAGGACCAGCTCGGCGTGCGGGGCGCCTTCGTCGGCTCCGCGACCCCGGTCCATCCGCGACGAAGCGTCATATCGTCCGGACTGCGCACCGCCGCTTCGTTCAGCGCGCGGCGCAGGAACGCCTCCGCTGGATCGGCGCCGTCGGGCCAGCTCCGCTCGTTCACCGGACCCTCTTGCGCGCCAGTGCCGTCAGCTCAGCGCGGGCGTAATGAAGGCGGGACCAGGCGGTATTTTCTGGACAGCCCGCGATCTTGGCGACCTCCTCGATCGGAACGCCTTCGATTTCGAAGAGCACCAACACCAGCCTCTTCTTGGGCGACAGCTTCGAGAGCAGCTCGTCGAGGATCTGGAGCCGCTCGCTCCTCTCCGACGGGTCCGGCGCAGGTGCCGGCGGCGGCTCGCGGACGAGCAGCGTCGAGAGCAGGCTTCGGACCCGCCGGCGCCGTGCGGTGCGGGACGAGTGGCGCGCGGCGATCCGGTAGATCCAGGTCGACAGTCGCGCCTCGCCGCGAAATCGGCCCAGACTGCGGTAGACCGCCACGAAGATCTCCTGGCAGGCGTCCTCGCGATCTTCGATCGGGACCCCGAAGGCGCACAGGAAACGATGTACGACGGGCGCGAAACGATCGTAGAGGGTACGCCACGCATGGCTCTCGCCTCGCCGACACCGGGCGACGATCTCCATATCGGCGATCGGGCCCGGGCCGATCGGAAGCGCGCGCATCAAGTCAGGCGTGTTCAAGGGACCTTCTTGCATGATTAGTGACCGTGTCTCCTTAGCTTCATCACGGAAACCAGAATCCTAATTCTAATGCAAAGTCGAGGTAGAAGCGGGGGGTACTCAAAAATGGCATTTCGTTTCGACTAGTTACGAAGTGATAAGGGACCTCCACCCCAGCCCCACCGAGCGCGCGTAGATAGACGCCGGGCCGAAATAGCAGCGCCCAGCCAAGAGCCGCGTCGACGCCCGGACTGGCGTTCAGCTTGGTTGAAGATCCGAACATGTCGGTGACTGAAGCCGAGATGACGTTGAGGTTAACGCCGATCCCAGGCTCGAGTCGCCCGGGTCCGAGGGGAACGGCCATATAGGCGCCCATGCGCAGCGGAAACTGGCGCAGGGTCGCGTTGTCAGTCGTCGCCCCAGTCGACGACCACTGGTATGTAACACTTCCGTCGGTTCCTCCGGATACGCGGAGTCCGATGCGGCGTTCCTGTAACGGCCGTTCCACGGTAAACGCGAGCGAGGCCGAACTGTCGCGCGCGCTTGAATCCCCGATGCGATCGCTGCCAGCGGCACCGATCCACCAGCGCGGCGGCGACCGCGGAACTGGTGCCGGTGGCGGCGCTCGTGTTTCGGCCACCGCGGCGGTCGGCTTGGAGATCGGCCTCGCTGTTGGCTTTGCGGCCGGAGGAGGCGCTGCCGCAGGTGGTGGCTGTGGCGCGGTCGGCGCCTTGGTCGGAACGTCGTACCCGACCTCGTGCCAGTAGCGCTCGACGATGAGCGCGGCTGTCTCGGCCAGGGCTGGACAGTCGCTGTTCCGGCTGCGCTCGACGGCCGGCAGCCACCGGTGCAGCAAGGGATCGCCTCCGGGATCGGTCAGATCCAGCCGCAGGGCGCCGGCCGCGTCCGTCGTCACCGCGAGACGCAGCGTGGTGGGCCCGGTCGCGTGTCCGAGAGGAAGGACGATTCCGGGCAAATGCGCGGTCAGTGCGTCGTCGACCTGGCGCGGCGACGGACAGCCGTCATCGGGTCCCACGGGCATGAGGATCGCGATAGCGGTTGCGGGAACGAGAGCCGCGAGCACGCGCTATTATCTCAGGGCCGCGTCGACTCGGGCGACAAGACGCACGCACGCCGTTTTGAAGACCTCGGGCGGGGGAATCAGGCTCACAACCAGGAAGGCGCCACCGCGCAAGTCGAAAAAGTACCCCGGGTGTGTGAGCACGCCGTCCTCGGTGACCAGCGTGGTGGCCCAGGCTTCGTCGCTCTGACTGGCGGGGAGGCGCAGGATCGCCGACCAGCCCCCCTCGGCCGGAAGCAGCGTGCAAGCGGAGGTGCGCGGCAGCGCCTCGGCGAGGGTGGTGCGATTTTGAGCGACCCGGGTCGCGATTGCCGTGCGCACCTCCGCGCCGAGAGCCAGGAGCTCGCCGAGCGCGGCCTGGACCGGCGTCGCCACCGAGAGGTACGTGTCCGCGATCAGCTCGAGCGCGGCGACCGATCGTGGGGCGTCGCGCCCACCGACGACGATCCAGCCGAGCTTGAGCTGCGGCAGGCCGCAGGCTTTCGACAGACCCCCCAGGCTGAAGGCCGGCCCGGCCGTCGCGAGCGAGGGTTCGACGGCGACGGCCGGGACGCGGGTTGGATCGGACGCGGACGGATACGGGGCGAAGACCTCGTCGGAAATGATCGCCAAGTCGGCCTCCTGGCACAGCGCGGTCAGGCGCGCGAGCTCGTCGCGCTTCACGAAGGACCCGGTCGGATTGTTCGGGTTGACGACGACGAGGGCGCGGGGCAATTGTCCCGCGCGCCGGGCGGCCTCCAGCGCCTCGGCCAGGCTGTCGAAGTCGATGTGCCAGACGCCATCAAAGGCGAGTTGGTAGGCGAGCGGGACCACCCCTTCGAGCCGGGCCAGGTATTCGAAGAGCGGATAGCTTGGCTCGGGGACGAGCACCGCGTCGCCGGGATCGCAGCAGAGCTTGAACAGAAACCCATACGATTCGCTGGAGCTGGCGGTGAGCACGATTCGATCTGCGTTGACGGCGATGCCGGCTTGCGCGTAATCGAACGCCACCGCGGCTCGCGCGTTCGGAAGGCCGAGAGGGGTCGGCTCATAGTGAGCAAACGGTGCCCGCCGAAGCGCCCCGGCGAGCGCTTCGGCGGGATAGGGAAGCCCGACCATTGTCGGGTTCGATGTGGTCAGATCGAGCAGCCGGCCGCCGGCCGCAGCGGCGCGCGCGACGGCGGCGAGCGCGTTTTCGGGCGGGTCCCAGGGAAGGCGCGTGGAGCGCACGGCGGCATTATTGCGCGGAACACGGCGGCATTATTGCGCGGGAATAGATTTCCCCGCCGATGACCTTTCCGGCACGGCGCGCTAGGCGACGCGGGGAGGTCGACGTAAAATGGCTTGTTACCGATGGCACTCGATCTGCGCGAAGTTCTGAGAGGTGAAATGCGTGTGCATCCACGTCTCGTTCAGCAAGGGCTGTTCGATCAGGCAGACGCGCGGGCGCGGATCGCCGCGGCGCTTCCGCCGCTGGTGCCGTTCGGTGACGCCCAGTACGCCGGCGCGATCTGGATCATCGACTGGGACCACCGGCTCCCGTCGCGCCACGCGGCGCTGCGTCTTTACGCCTACTACACCGCCGAAGGCCGCCGCGAGCTCGACGAGGCCTGCGCCGCGCGCGAGCGGGCGATCACCGCGGACGATCTGTTCCCGGAGTTCGACGTCTCCGACTTTGCCGGGCTTCCGGCCGATGAAGCCTACGAGGCCGAGACGGATCTCGGCGGCAGTCCGGCGCGCCTTCGTTTGGTCAGCGAGTGGCGTCGCCAGATCCAACCGGTGGCTTCGTTACAAGCCATCGAGATCGTGCGCGCCTCGACGCCCTTCCGCGAGCTGCGCGTCAACGGCCGGATTCGTCCGCCGGGCCTCGGGGATCTCGATCCGACGGAGTGGTCGCCACCTTGCGAAAGTGGCCACGTCCGCTGGGCCCTCGACGTTTGGTACCTGTTGACCTTCAACGGTATGGTCGGCGAGGGGCGCGCCTTCCTGGTGGACCTGGTCGAAAAACAGGTCGTTCGCGAACGCGATTTCCAGTTCAGGGCGGGTTAAAACGCATCCGCGCCTTCCAAGGCGCCCGCCGACTGCCCGGCGGGACGTTACTTGGCGACCTTGCCGCCTTTAGCTCTGCAATCCTTCTCGGACATCTCGACCCAGCCCTTTCCCTTGCAGCCGTTCTGGCCAGAACAGGTGTTGGAGGCGCTGGAACATGCGCTCTGCCCCTTGCACGCGTTCACCCCCTGACAGTGGACCTTGGCGGCATCCGCGGCAGACGCGACGAGGGGTGCTCCCGCGCCCAAAAGGCCGGCTGCCATTGCGGCGATCAATGCGCCTTTGTGTGTCATTGGGATCTCCTTAGTCTGCCATTTCTACCTGAAAATCAGCTGTCTGCCCACCGGAGGGGCATCTGTCAGGGGACCTCAGCCGGAGGTTCCGAGGCGGACCGACTAGACCGCCGCCAAGTGGTGCATATGGTTACTGCATGGCAACCGTCATCCCGCAAGACAAACGCCAGGAGCTGGGCCCTCCCCGCCCGAGCATCGAGCTCGATGTTGGCGGGAGCGACTTTTTGCTGAGAGGGAAATTCGAAGACTGGGAGTCGGGCCTGGCCTTTGGGCCCGACCTCGACCGTGTGAGCGTTCGTCTCGCGATTGACGCAACCAGCGGCGTGAGGAGTGGCCCCCGCCTCTTCGCATTTCACAGCCGGAACGTAAAGGCGGAGGGAAATGGGTCGTACCGAGCGGTCGGCACGTTCACCGGTCCGCTGGGCGCCGCCTCGACCGAAATGTTCATCGAGAGCCCGCCTGGCCACACGGCATTGGTCGCGCTGACCTTCACCGCCAAAAAACAGGACTTCGGCGACGGGTGGCACGATCTGATCCAGAACGCCGTTCCGATGGTGGCCAGGGGCGACGACGGTCCGGTCCGCTCGGCGCACGCCTGGTTGCTCGCGCCCGATCTCGCGGCGGCATGAAAGGCGCGCCGCGGGCCGGGGCCTTGCGTGCGTGGCGGGACCGCGTCGCCTATAGTACCGGACGTTTTGCGACCCTCGACCGAACGCAGCCGGTGTAAAGGGACCATGCGGGTCGTTCCGATTCTGGCGGGGGCCAAGATCGCGCTCTGCCCCTACTGCCACCGGACGGTCGAAGTCATGCGCCAGATCCATGGCGGCGCGGCTGGGACCCTCAAGAGTCACTCCAGCCGTCGTTATTAGGGCGCGTCGGTCATCTCGCTGGTGGGTCTGGGGCCTCGGGGGGCCTCGGGGGGGCCTCGGGTGTCGCTTTGAACGCCCCGCTAGATCCGCCCATCGGATCGCTGTAAGCTGCGAGGTACTTTTCGCAAGGAGCTCGCGGGATGATGGACGGCCAGCCGAATTCCGGTGGCGAAGTGATGCCCCCCAGCATTGCACCGGCGTTCCAGCGCGAGCGAGTCTCGGTGCGCCGCCGACGCTCGCGCCACGGCCATCGCCCCGGGCATCGCCCCGGGTATTGGGTGGTCCGGTCGCGGAACCGTTGGGGGCGGACCTTCCTGCTCTGTACGGGTGTGCTTTTGCTGATGGCGCTCGGGCTTTATTTTGGTCTGGCACGCCAGGAGGCAGCTCCGTCGGATGGCGCGGCGCGCGGCAGCTCCCTCCGAAGCGCCCGGATCGCCTGAAATCACTTTCGCGGGTTGTGCAGCCGGAGCAGCGGCTCGCCCGTCGTCGGTGGATGACCGAGGACTTCGATCAGCCGGCGCACCATTTCCTGGAAGGTCGCTTCGAGCGCCTCTTCCGAGGGGACGGGGGCGAACAGGCGCGCGCCGGCCATGGTGCCGTGGCCACCGGCCGCACCGTCCTGCCCGACGATGTGGCGCATGACCGCGCCAGCGCGGGCATTGTCGGCCTCCATTCGCAGGGACAGGTACGCGCTCTTCTCGTATTCGCCGATGCACAGCACCATCCGCGCGCTCTCGTAGGACAGCAGGAGGTCGGCGATCTCCGCGACCAGATCGGGATACCCCAGCATCCCCAGGTTCACGGCCACGATCTCACCGAAGACCTGAGCTGACCTGAGCGCGCGATCGAGCGCGGCGAAGTGGGCGCAGGGCACCTTCGGATGGCTCATCCGGTAGAGGAGCCCATGGTCCACGAGCGTCACCAGGGCCAGGTAGGCCTCGCGCTCCGCATCCGTCGATTCGCGGCCGAGATCACGGGTCTCGGTGCGGAGCGCGAAGAAGAACGCCGTCGCCAGCTTCGCGTCGAGCGGGCCCCCCCGCGTCCGCAGGTACTCGAACACGATGGTCGAGGTGGCACCGAAGTCGGGGCGGACGTCGCACCACGCGGCGCGAGAGCTCCCTGGGCGAAGCGGGTGGTGATCGATCACAACGTCGATGCGGTGGCCGAGCGGCAGCGAATTGTTGCCGGTCTCGGGCTGGCTGTCGACGAGAGCGACGATCTCGAACGGGTCCGGATCGATCTGCTCGACCGCCATGAGCTTCACCTTGAGCGTGTCGACCATCGCCCGGTTCTGGGCGCGCCCCACGATCCCGCCGTGTGCCAACGTGACGGTCGCGCCGAGCTCGCGCTCGAAAAGGCACCCGAGCCCCATCGCCGCAGCGAGCGCGTCGGGATCGGGGTTGTCGTGCATGTAGATGAGCGCAGTCTTGCGCCCTTTCAAGCTGTCGAGCGCGCGGTCGAGGTCGAAGCGGGGACGCTGCGGAGGTTCGCCCATTGTCCCTACGGCGCTGGCCGGATGCTGAGGTTGTCGAATGCCACGTCGGCCTCCCAATCGTTCAGGGCGAAGTATTCGTGCCCCGAGCCGCCGAGCGGTGCGGGATCGCTCCAGGCCAGAAACGGCCGCCCGTCTATCGCCCAGTCGATGGCTCCGGCTTTGCGCGCGATCGTAAAATGGTACCGGCGGAAGGGCTCCACCCGAACATCACTGCGTTCAGCCTTGCGGCCTTCGCCATGCTCCTCCTGCCGGCAGATAACCGATAGAGAATTATGCCAGCCGCCAAAGATCAGCACGTATCCCGTCGAAGTGTAGCTCCCTTTGTCCGGATCGAACGATTCTCCGTCTCCATAGAGCTCGACCTTGATGTCCCCGGCCGGGCTCTTGGAGGTGACATCCAGCTCGATGATCGCGCTCGGTGGCAACCGCCGGCGCAGCCAAGCCGGGTGGTTGTAGGCGTTGCTCACCTCCAGCTGTCCCGCTTCGATCTTGTAGGTGGGGGAGGTGGCGTTCCATGACGCCCCCAGCTCGGCGCGCTCGAAGTCATCCGTGAAGGGGGCGTCGATGAGCGGCGGCCGCACGCGACAGCCGAGCGCCGAGGCGAGCGCGAGGCCGCAGATCCAGGGCCGCCAAGCGCCGAGCATGGCCAGAAAATACCGTCGGGGCCCCTCGGGTTCAAGCGACGCGACGCGACTCCGCAAGCTCGTGAAGGAGACCCCAACGGATGCCGCGATCGCTGACGCGTACTTCGGTCGCGCCGGCTGCGGTGGCGATGCGGTCGAGGATCAGGGCTCCCGCCAGGATCACGTCGGCACGGCGAGGATCAAGGCCGACGATCCGTTCGCGCGCGGCCTGTGTTGCGCTCCCGAGACGCGCGATCTCGCGCGCGATCGCCGCGCGCGACAGCCTGTACCCGTGCACGCGCAGGGGATCGTAGCTGACGAGGGATTCGGCCATCGCGGCCAGCGTGGTCACCGTACCGGCCACGCCAACAAGCGTGACCTCCCCGCTGGCTGGAAACGGAACATCGGCGATGGCGCCGTCGATCGCCTGGACGATGGCGGCTGTTTCCGCGGGCAGGGGTGGGTCGTGGTGAATGAAGCGCTCGGTGAAGCGGACCGAGCCGAGCGGGAGGCTCACCTTGAGCGTCACCACGCCGCCGGAGGCGATCACGATCTCCGTCGATCCCCCACCGATGTCGACCACCACCAGCGGGCCAGCCAGCAGGTCGGGGAAGGCCGCAGCAACGGCACGGAAGGTGAGCGCGGCTTCGCGGCCGCCGTCGATCACCTCGATCGGCGCGCCGAGAATCTCGGCCGCGGGCCCGAGGAACGCGGCGGCGTTGGGCGCCCGCCGGAGCGCCTCCGTGCCGACGGCGGCGATCTTCGCCCCCTCCCGCCGGGCGATCGCCGCGTAGGCCCGCAACGTCGCCAAGGTCCGCTCGATCCCCTGCGCGCCAAGCGCCCCGTCGCCGCCGATGCCGCGTCCGAGGCGGGTGATCTCCGCCCGCTCATCCAAAGCCTCGATGCTTCCATCCGGCCCTATCCGCGCCACCAGCAGCAGAGTCGTGTTCGTTCCGACGTCGATGGTCGCGAGATTCATCACCTACTGCCGTCTTGCCGGGCCCCACGACGGGGACGAGGCGCTGCCCCGCCAGACGAGAACTTCGTGGTGCGTTTCGGGGTTGTTCACGAACAGGCCGCCGCGGCTTGAGGTGTAGGCCAGGAGCTTTCCGTCCGGCGACCAGGTCGGGTCCAGATTTGAGCCTTTGCCTTGCGTCACGCGATCGATCTTGCCGCTCTTGACATCGAGGATGAAAATGTCGAACACGCCGCGTTCGTCGCGTCCGGTGAACGCGATCTGCGCCTTGTCGGCGCGTGGGCACCAGCGGGGTGTCTGATTGTACTTCCCCTGGAACGTGACGCGTTTCGGGTCGCCCCCCGAGGCAGGCATCACGAAGATCTGCGGCGAGCCCTGCCGATTCGAAACGAACGCGATCTGCGATCCGTCGGGCGAGAACGCGGGCGAGCTGTCGATGGCCGGACTGTTGGTGAGGCGCGCCTCGACGCGGCCGTCGCCGGGGTTTATGCGATAGATCTCCGCGTTCCCCTCGTACGACAGGGTGAGAGCCAGGCTGTGCCCGTTCGGCGACCACGCGGCCCCGGTATTGAGCCCGGGTTGCTTGGAAACCCGGCGCGCGCGCCCGCCGCCCGCCGACACGATCCAGAGATCGGGGTTCTGGCGCAGGTACGAAGTGAAGGCGATTTCTCCGCCCGAGGGCGAGAACGCGGGCAGGAGACTGTCGGCGCCCATCTTGGTGAGCACCGCCATCCGTCCGCCGTCCACATCGACGGCGCCGATCTCGTGCTCGCCGTGGCCGGTGAACCCGAAGGCGATGCGCGAGCCGAAGATGCCGCGCTGGCCGGTGAACGCTTGGACCACGTCGTTGGCGAGATCGTGTACGGCGTCGCGGATGTCGCCGGCGCGGTAAGTCTTCGCGAGGACGGCACTGTCGCCCCGCGCGACGACGTAGACGCGTGCTTCGAGGCCCCCGCCCGACGCTTTCATCTTGATGACCGCCTGCGCGCCCACCTGCGTCCAGAGCGCCGACGAGATGGTGAGGCCCTCGCTCCGGAGCTGCGCGGGGAAAGACCCCGGGTCGAGGACCTGGAACAGGCCGGTGATGTCCATGTCCTTGGACAGGGTCTCGGTCGCGGTGCGCGCCGATTCCGGCTCACCTTCCGCGCTTGGCACGGCCAGCTTGAGCATCTCCACGCCGCTCGCCGAGATTCGAATCGCGGGTAGGTCTTCGTCGCCGGTCGACGTCTGGGCACGGGCCGCGCCGGGGGCGAGGACCGCCGTCGCGAGCAGCGCAGTCGCCAGTCGCTTCAAGACTTTTCGCACGCGACCCTAATACCATGGATGGTCGGGGGCGGAGGCGGAACCTGGCGCGTGTTCTGCGCCGAGCTCACGCAAGCGTCGTCGACGAAGCTATTGCCGGACGTTTTCACCAGCTTGATGTCCGAGAGCGTTCCGTCCGTGCCGATGTGAAACCGGATCTCGGGCGGGTTCGGAATCTGGTTGGGCGCGATCCCAGCCGGCAGATCGAAGTTCTGGGTGAGCAGGCCCTTGATTTGCGCGAGGTACGGATCGCCCACCTCGTGGTTCGAGGTTCCGAGCTTCGATCCGGTCAGCGATCCCTCGTCGGGCTCTTCCGGCATGGCCAGGGCTTCCAGCTTCTGCGCCCGTTCGAGCGCGCGCTTGAGATCCTTCGAGATCAGCGGGTCGTTCGGCCGCGGCGCCTCGGGCGGAGCCGGCTTGGCGTTGGGATCGTCGGCCACCTTGATGGTCGCGGGCGGCGCCGTCGGGCGGGGCGGCTGCACCAGGCGCGGCAACCAAAATTTGTCGCGCGGCTTGCCGAGCTTCACCAACTCGGCCTCCACGAAGTCGTGCCGCAGGATGAGCGGCGCTTCGGGCTGGCCGTGCGCGCGCGCGACGGTCAGCAAGATCCCGCCGTGCAAAGCTAGGGTGATCACCAATCCCGCCACGTTGCGGCGCGGCCCGCGCCGTATGCTTTCTCGCGCCACGGCTACTCCAGTGGATCGGTGACCATGCCCAGCTTGTCGACGCCGGCCTGCTTGACCGCCGCCATCATCTTGACAACGTCGCCATAGCTGAGCGACCGGTCGGCGTGCAGGTAGAGCTCGTGATCGGCGTTGAGCTTGGCGTTGTTCTTGAGCACCTTCTCGACGTCGTCCCAGGGTATCTGCAATTTCCCCAGGAACACCCGCTTATCCTTGGTGACGGTCAGGATCAGCTTCCCCTCGTCATCGGGAATGGTTTGCGCCTTGGCCTGCGGCAGGTTCACGTCGACGCCGGTCTGGAGCATGGGCGCCGTCACCATGAAGATGATGAGCAAGACCAGCATGACGTCGACGAGCGGCGTGACGTTGATTTCGGTCAGCATCGATCCCCCGCTGCCGCCGGACATCGACACGGCTAGAAGAACCTCCGGCGGACGATGTTGAGAAAGTCGCTCGAAAACGCCTCCATGTCGGAGCTGATCACCCGGATCCGCCGCGAGAAGTAATTGTAAAAAATGACCGCCGGGATAGCGGCCATGAGGCCGATCGCCGTTGCCACCAGAGCCTCCGCAATGCCGGGGGCGACCGTCGCCAGGTTGGCGGCGCCCTTGGCGCCGATGTTGCGGAACGAGTTCATGATCCCCCACACCGTCCCAAAGAGGCCAATGAACGGCGCCGCGCTGGCGGTCGTGCCGAGCAGCGGGACGCGCGACTCCATCTCGGTGATGGCCGTGGTGCGCGCCCGGTCGAGCGAGCGCTGGATGCTCTCGATGTCGCCGAGCATCGCCTCGCTGGCCCCATCCGAATTCTCTTGCCGGCGCTTCTGCAGCTTGGCCAGCTCGGTGTAGCCGGCGCGAAACACCTCGCCCACCGGTGACGGGGCCGCGGCTTCGCTCATCCGCCAGATCTCGTCGAGACGGCCGGTCTTCCAGAAGGCATCCTGGAATTTCGCCGATCGCGAAGACGCGCTCGACAGGTAGAGGGTCTTCGATCCGATCACGAACCAGGAGGCGGCCGACATGAAGATGAGGAGCCCCAGCACTCCCTTGACGACGGGCGACGCGTTCAAGATGAGTGAGATGATGTCGAGCCGCGCCTCCCCGACGCCGGCCTGCAGGATGAGCGGTAGCATCAGACGGTGACCTCCAAGGTGACGGCCTTTCGCGGATGGCTTCGGGAATGGTTTCGCGGACAGCTTCGTGCGACGTCGAGCGTTTCGGCCCGCAGTTTGACATGATCGGGCGCCATTCCTACCCTGGAGTTACACCCGACGGTCGAACGAACATGAAGTCCTTCATGGCCAGAGCCGCGGGCATCGCCTGCCTTGCGTCTTCCACCTGCCTGGTCTGCCTCACTCCCGCCTGCGTGAAGATCGCCGGAGGGTCCGTCGAGATCAGCTGGGTCGTTATCGCGCCCGACGGGCGTGCCATCACCGATTGCGGCTGCGCCATGCCCGCCATCGCCAAGGTCCGCTTGAGCCTGGTCGGGGTCGGAGGCGACATCGACGGTGTCGACGCCTGTGCCGGGCAGGCCCAGTGTGACTTTCCTTGCCAGCGCCAGACCGGATCGACGCCGTTCGACATCAAGCCGACCCAGAATGGCGAAACTTATAGTGTCTCGGTGGTGGCTCTGGGCGCGGACGGCAGCCCGCTTTCGCAGGTGATGACCCCGGCACCGATCTTGCGTCAGGTCGTTTACGGCCAGCCGACTGAGGTCGAAGCGTTTACGCTCGTCGCCATGTGCTCAGACGCTTGCAACGGGAGCGTCTGCGCCAGTCCCTAGAAATACGAAGAAGGAGATTCGAGATGACGACCACCAGCAGAATTCGCAATTCCGGGATCAGCTCTGTTTTGTTCGGTGTCTTCGCCGGCGCGGTGGCGCTCGCGGTCACGACATCGGGGTGTGTCATCGATTCCGGTCCGGACTCCGGTTACGGGGGGGGATGCGAGCCCGACCTGCTGGTCGACTGGCAGATTCAGAACAGCACACAAGCGCCGGTGACCTGTAGCGGGGCCGGGGCCGCGACCGTGGTCGTGACGGTCGGCACCTCCACCACCCAGTTGACTTGTGCCCCGGACAAATCCGAGGATTCCTTCGACGTGTTCCTTCCGGGACAAGGCACCTACAACGTCACGGTCGGTCTCTTCGATGCGAAGGGCAATTCGCTCGCGCCGGCGCAGTCCATTTCGGTCGACGTCAATAGCTGCGGGAGTTTCTATACGCCAAGCCCCGCGTTGCTGGTCGTTTCTCCACCGCCTGCGTAGCGAGACGGTGTTATATAAGCAGGGCCATGTCGCGTTCACTGGCGCTCGGGCTCTGCGCGACGAGCGCGCTCGCCATTGCCAGCTGTCGCCAGGACGGAAGCTATCGCGTGACCTGGGACTTTCTGGCAGACACGACTCCCGGCGCATTGGAACAGAACGCGGCCGCGGGCTGCGGCCAGCACGGCGTCGACGCGATCTGGGTGACTGCGGTCGACACCACCTCGGACAGCGACGAGGTGATCGCGATCTGCACGCCGGGCGAGGTGACGCGATCGGTTCCAGCCGGAAGCTGGACGGTCCAGGTCCAGGCGATCGACGCCGAGGGCGCTGTCCTTGCGTCGGTTTCCCCCGAGGTGTCGATCCCCGTCTTCGTGGTCAAGAGTGGCATGGTGACCGATGTCCCGGTGACGCTGACCGTCCCACCTGCTGCAGCGACGGCATCGACAACGACGGTGCCAGGCGGGTCGACCTCGACGATCCGGGTTGCGCGGGTGATCCGAGCGGAACGCACGAGTGACCCATCGACCGAGGCGAGCAGCATGGAGTCGGGTGAGGTAAAATTACATTGATGCCCGATCTGCCTCCGCGGCGGCGTCCTCCGGTACGGCCGTCTTGGTCACAGCCAATTGCCGAACGTTTGACGCCGGCGATCAAAGGATTCGTCATCGCCGACGCTGTCGTCTACGCCCTCTATGTCTTCGTGCGCGAGGCGAGGCCGGCGATGATGGCTCACCTGGCGCTCGGGCCGGGGCTGTTCTCTGGAGAGCTCTGGCAGCCCGCTTCGTCGCTGTTCGTGCATTTCGATCTGCTCGGATTCGTGTTCAACATCATCGGCCTCTGGTTCGTGGGCGCGTTCATCGAAAGGACGCAGGGGACCCGCCGGTTCGTGACGCTGTTCCTCGCGGCAGGTGTGCTGGCGAACCTCACGCTGGCAGGCGTCACGCACCTCCGCCCGTACCGGGCGGGTGACATCTTCGACGGCTGCTCGTTCGCCGTGCTGGCGCTGTTCGTTGCGTTTGGTCGGATCTACGGTCGCGCGCCGACTCAGGTTCTGGGCGGCCTTTACCTGCAGGCGCGCCAGCTGGCGCTGATCTTCGTCGCGTGGGGTGTCCTGGCCAGCTTGCTTCGCGCAGACTGGGCTCAGCTGGCGGCGACGCTGGTGGCGTCCGGGGTCGGCTACCTGGGCGCCGCGCCGGGCGGCCTGTCCGAGGCGTGGGCCGCGCTCAAGGTGCGCCGCTTGCGCCGTCGGTACCGCGTCATCGACGGTGGCGCCGGGCGTTCCTCAAAGAAGTACTGGAACTGACCGGTCCCCTCGCTGCGCCCAGCGAAGCCGGGCTACGCTCGCGGCTTCCATCGGAGGCGCAAAGCGAGGAGCACACAAAGAAAGGCAGACGCTGGACAGGCCCCGAGCTCAACGTCCTCTTTGCATTCGGGCGCGGGCGACGCTAACTTGTCTCCTCTTCAGCAAAAGCTGGGGGAGCCGACCGAAAGGCTGAGAGGCGCCGTCCGCGTGGGCAGGCGCGACCCCTGAACCTGCTCCGGGTAATGCCGGCGAAGGAAAGCGAGGCCAGATGAAAAACGGAAGTAAGACCCAAGGAGGCAACGGGCGCCGTGCGCTGCCGACCGTCGAGGATCCGGTCGAGGGGCTCACGGCGCTGCCCGAGCTGCCTGCGTCCGAACGGGTGTTCCTGTCGGATGGCGAGGTTCGGGTGCCGGTTCGGCGGATCAGCGTCGGCGGAGGCGAGCCGCCGATCGACGTCTACGATCCGGCAGGGCAGCGGTCGGTCGATCCGCACCACGGGTTGCCGAAGCTGCGCCAGCCCTGGATCGAAAAACGCGTGGCGCGCGGCGACACGAATTTCAGCCAGATGCACTACGCGCGCCGGGGCGAGATCACCGAGGAGATGCGCTTCGTCGCCCTGCGCGAGGGGGTGAGCCCAGATTTTGTCCGCGACGAGATCGCGCGGGGGCGCGCGATCATCCCGGCGAACCGCCAGCACCCGGAGGCGGAGCCGATGATCATCGGGCGGAATTTCCTGGTGAAGATCAACGCCAACATCGGCAACTCGGCGGTGTCGTCCTCGATCGGCGAAGAGGTCGACAAGCTGCGCTGGTCGGTGCGCTGGGGAGCCGACACGGTGATGGACCTGTCCACGGGAAATGACATCCACGAGACCCGCGAGTGGATCATCCGCAATTCACCGGTGCCGATCGGCACGGTGCCGATCTATCAGGCGCTCGAGAAGGTCAGGGGCAAGGCGGAAGATCTGAACATCCACGTTTTTCTGGAGACGCTGGCCGAGCAGGCGGAGCAGGGGGTCGATTACTTCACGATCCACGCGGGCGTGCTGCTGCGCTACGTGCCGCTGACGGCCAAGCGGGTGACCGGCATCGTGTCGCGCGGTGGGTCGATCATGGCCAAGTGGTGCCTCTCCCACCACCGGGAGAACTTCCTCTACACGCACTTCGAGCAGATTTGCGCCCTGATGAAAAAGTACGACATCTCGTTCAGCTTGGGCGATGGCCTCCGGCCCGGATCGATCGCCGACGCCAACGACGAGGCGCAGTTCGCAGAGCTCGAGACGCTGGGCGAGCTGACCCAGATCGCCTGGAAGCACGACGTGCAGGTGATGATCGAAGGTCCCGGGCACGTGCCGATGCAGAAGATCAAGGAGAACGTCGACCGGCAGTTGGTTGTCTGTCACGAGGCGCCGTTCTACACGCTCGGGCCCTTGGTCACCGACATCGCGCCCGGCTACGACCACATCACGTCGGCGATCGGCGCGGCGATGATCGGCTGGTACGGGACGGCGATGCTCTGCTACGTGACGCCCAAGGAGCACCTCGGCCTTCCGAATCGCAAGGACGTCAAAGACGGGGTCATCGCCTACAAGATCGCGGCGCACGCGGCGGATCTCGCCAAGGGGCACCCCGGGGCGCAGAAGCGGGACGACGCGCTCAGCCGGGCGCGCTTCGAGTTTCGTTGGGACGACCAGTTCAACCTGTCGCTGGATCCCGAGACCGCGCGCGAGTTCCACGACGAGACGCTCCCGGCGCCGGCGGCGAAGGGGGCGCATTTCTGCTCGATGTGTGGACCGCATTTCTGCTCCATGAAGATCACGCAGGACGTGCGCGACTACGCGGCTTCGCAGGGGCTCAAGGCGGACGATGCGCTCGCCGCCGGCCTGCGTGAGAAGGCGGACGCGTTCCGCGACGCGGGCCAGGAGCTGTACGTCCGAGACGCGCCCGTGGGTGGGGAGTAGGATCGGGCGCGATGCGGCGCGGGTACGCTGATTGGTTCTGTCTCGTTGTTGCGGCTGTCGGGACGAGCGGCATCGGTTGCACGACGGGCGACGATCCGGGACCGGCGGTGCCTGTCGACCCGGCGGTCATCTACGCGCAGATGTGCGCGCGCTGTCACGGCGCCGACGGACGCGGCGATCCGGAGATCAAGAAGACCTTGCCGGCGGTGCGAGACTTCCACGATCCGGCGTTCCTGGTACGAGCCTCGAACGATGAGATCGCGCGGGTCATCATGGCCGGCAAAGGGCAGATGCCCGCGTTCGGCACGGCGCTGAGCGTTCCCAAGATTCAGGCGCTCTCCGGGTACGTCCGGCGCCTTGGCCTGCGGGACGTGCGGGTGGACGGCCCGTGAAGCTTATGGGTGCTGCCCTCTCGGCCGCGCTGGCGCTGTCGGTGCTGTCGCTCCCCGGTCCGGCGCACGCGCGCGATCCCGTAGCCGAGGGACGCAACCACCTCCGGAAGGCCAATGCGCTGGCCGGTAACGATCGCTGCGAGGCCGCCATCAAGGAATACACCCTCGCCTACGCGAGGCTTCACGATCCGGTGGTGCTGTTCAACCGCGCCGAGTGTTACCGCCGCATCGGCGAGGACGCCAGCGCAGCGGCCGACTACCGCGGCTTTTTGAAAGCCGTTCCCGCTGCCCCGAACCGCGCCGAGGTCGAGGCCAAGATCGCCGCTCTGGATCTGACCCCGCGGCCGGTCGCGACAGCTGCCGCTCCGCGGGAGGCGCCGGCCGGCTCTTCGCCGCCCGCGCCTCGGCCGATGGTGATTCCACCCATGGCCACCCAGAGCTTGGTCGCGCCTGCAACGCCCGCGGACTTATCCGCGGCGCCTCTGGTCGGGACGCCGGCTGCGTCCGAGCCTCCGGTCGTTCCTCCATCAACCGCAGAGACCTCCGGATCCGGGCACCGCGGCGGCCTGTGGATGTGGGCCGCGCTGGGCACCGCCGTCGTTGGCGGAGCCGTGGTTGCCTATTTCGTGCTTCGAGTGCCCGTCGCAACGCCCCCGAGCACGGAGCTCGGCAACTACCGATTTTGAACGTGCGCCCAACGCGCCGTGCCCTCGTTCCCTTTGTCCTCCTAGCGGCGTCGACCGCCTTGGTGGCCTGTCATCGATCTAATTCGATCCTGCTCGTCGAGGTCGCGGGAGATCTGGCTCTCCATCCGGTCGCGCTGCAGGTGGGCGTGACGGTCGGAACCCAAACTCGAACGCTGGAGGTGCCGCCCGTCCCAGGCCCCGCGATCACCTTGCCTGCCAGCTTCAGCGTCGAGCTCGACCCCGGCCTGACGGGTCCGGTGGTGGTGTCCATCGGTGCCACGGACGCGTCGGGCTCTGTGATCGCGTACGGAACGACGACCCAGGAGAACCTCGACGTCGGCGGGCAGACGATCATCACCGTCAACCTCGTGACCGAATCGATGTCCGGAGTCGACGCGGGCAGCGATGGCGCTGTCGATTCCAGCGGCGACGCGATGGAGGCCCAATGACGTTCGCCCTCCCCATCCTCGACGCCGGCGGCTTCGACGACTGGCACTGGCAGCTCCGCAACCGGATCACCGCCAAGGACGAGATCGCGGCGCGCTTGCCGCTCACCCCCGACGAGTCGGCAGGCTTGGACGCCGCGCCCGGGCGATTCCGGGTGGCGATCACGCCGTATTATTTTTCGCTCATCGATCGGGGTAACCCCGCCTGCCCGGTGCGCATGCAGGTCATTCCTAGCGCCCGCGAGCTTCAGAACGAGCCCGGTGACCTGGTCGATCCGCTCGGAGAGGATAGCCATTCACCGGCCACCGGTATTTTCCATCGCTATCCGGATCGCTGTCTCTTGCTGGCGCTCGACCGTTGCGCGATCTATTGCCGCCACTGCAACCGGCGGCGTCTCGTCGGTAAGGAGGAGTCGCCGATCTCGCGCGACGATCTTCAGGGGGCGCTCGATTACATCCGCCGGACGCCGGCGATTCGCGACGTCCTTGTTTCCGGAGGCGATCCGCTGACCCTGTCGACGGGGCGGCTGGAGGAGATCCTGGCCGCGCTGCGCGCGATCCCGCACGTCGAGATCGTTCGCATCGGCACGCGCGTCCCGGTCGTGCTCCCGATGCGGGTCGACGACGCGCTCTGCGCGATGCTGAAGAAGTACCACCCGCTCTACATCAACACGCATTTCAACCACCCCAAGGAGCTGACGCCGCTGGCCCGGGCTGCCTGCGAAAAGCTCGCCGACGCCGGCGTCCCGCTCGGCAACCAGACGGTGCTGCTGCGCGGGGTGAATTCGTCCGTGCGCGTCCTGCGCAAGCTCTTCACCGAGCTTTTGCGCTGCCGCGTACGTCCCTACTACCTCTTTCAGGGCGATGTCGCCGCCGGCACGTCGCACCTGCGGACCTCCGTCGAGACCGGCATCGCGCTCATGCAGGAGCTGCGCGGCCATATCTCGGGCCTGGCCATTCCGCACCTGGTGATCGATACGCCCGGCGGCATGGGGAAGGTCGCCATCGGTCCGGATTACGTGGTGTCGCGCGGCCCCGATAAGTGGACGCTGCGAAACTACGAAGGGAAGCTCGTCGACTACCCGCAGCCCGCCGACCAGGATGCGACCTGCGCCTATGACGAGGTCTATTTTTCCGCTGGGCGCGCCGCATCTTCAGGCGATCATGAAGACGCTCCGTGACGTCTTCTGCGGCGGCCTCAACTTTCGATGCCCGCCGACGGACAGAACGACGCCAGCGTGCAATCCGGGCAGTTGGGCTTGCGGGCGAAGCAGACACGGCGCCCATGCCAGATGATCTGATGACCGATGCGAATCCAGGCTTGGCGGGGGAGGATTTTCATGAGGTCCTGCTCGATCCCTTTCGGGTCTGGGGCCCGGGTCAAGCCGAGGCGCATCGAGAGGCGCTGGATGTGCGTATCGACGACCACCCCCTCGGCGATGCCGTAGGCCGTCCCGAGGACAACGTTCGCGGTTTTGCGCGCGACTCCCGGCAGGGTGGCCAGCTCGGCGATGGTTTTCGGGATCTCACCGTCGAAGCGAGTCAGCAGCGCCGTCGCGGTTCCTTTGAGGCTCTTGGCCTTCTGCTTGTAGAAGCCAGTCGAGCGGATGATGCCCTCCAGCGCGGGCAGCGGCGCGCGCGCCAACGCCTGCGGCGTCGGATAGCGGCGAAACAATTCGGGCGTGACCTTGTTCACCCGCTCGTCGGTGCACTGCGCGGAGAGGATCGTCGCGCACAGCAGCTGGAAGGTGGTTTCGCGGTCCAGCTCGCAGTCGACGTCCGGGTAGAGCTCCTCTAGCTCATCGATGATGGCGCGAACGCGCGCCGGATCGGGCGGCCATCTGCCGCGCGTCGGGCGCCGCGTCGCCTTGGTAATCACCTTAGCGCTCCGGCGCGGCATGCCCGGGCGTTATAACATCGCCGCAACGACCATGGACGAGACGCCCGAAGAGATGGACCAGATCCGCCGCGAGGCCGGCGAGATTGACGTCTACCGGTACCGGAACCGCTTCCGTTGGCTCCGCGCGATCGGCGTCGGTGCCCTGATGGCAGGTCTGGTGTGGCTGATCCTGACGATGCTCGACAGCCGCCGGAACCCCTGCGAGCGCGTACGCGACCACTTCTGCAAGAAGGATCCAGCTGGGATCCAGTGCACCAGCTACCGCGAAATCATGGAGGAGTCACTTCACGACGACAGCTCCGCGATGCGCGCCAACATCAAGGCGCAGTGTCAAACGAAGATCGATCGCCTCAAGGAAGATGACGGGGTAGAGGTCAAGTAGCGATTGACGGACCGTGTCTCTGACTTGTGCGGCGGGAGCGGCAAACCGTTGGCGCGACCCGGTTCGAGGCGTTCGAGACATTTCGGGGCGACTCGGCGAGGGCGGACGGACCCGACGACGGCAATGACCGTCGGCCGCAACAAAAGTGTCACCGAGTCAGGCGGCTTAACGAAAGACTTGGCGAGACCGGTGCGCTAGGCTCCCAGCCGCAGCAAAACACAGCACAGGGGAGCACGACGATGCCAGAGATCACCAAAGCCGCGCCGGGAACATTCTGTTGGGTCGAATTGGGCACTACCGACGTACCCGCTGCGAAGAAGTTTTATGCCGGCCTGTTCGGCTGGACCATCACCGACGTGCCGATGGACGGCATGCCTTACAGCATGGGCGCGCTCGGCGACAAGCAGGTAGCGGGCTTTACCCTCATCAGGGAGGAGGCCAAGAAGATGGGTGCGCCGCCCAGCTGGCTGTCGTACGTGGCGGTGGACGACGCCGCCGCAAGCGCTAAGAAGATCGCTTCTCTGGGCGGCAAGGTGCTGTTCGGCCCGACGGGGGTCGGCCCGGGCCAAATGGCGGTCGCCGCGGACCCGACTGGGGCGGTGTTCGCGGTTTGGCAGCGGGTGCAGTCGATGGGGACGTGGCTGATGGGCGAGCCCGGCTCACTCGGCTGGAACGAGCTCATCAGCACCAACGAAGACAAGGCGATATCCTTTTACAAGGGCCTCTTCGGCTGGAAGGCGGAGCCGATGGAGATGCCGGGGATGACGTACACGATCCTCAAGCATGGGGAGGCGATGGTCGGCGGCTCGATGGCGCAACCGAAGCAGATGGCGGGAGCGCCGTCGCTGTGGGGCGTTTACTTCTCGGTCGCCGACGCCGACCAGGCCGCCGAGAAGGCGACCCACCTCGGCGCCAAAGTCCTGAACCCGCCAACGGACATCCCGGGCGTCGGTCGCTTTGCGGTCGTCGCCGACCCGCAGGGCGCCATGTTCTCCGTCATGAAGTTCCTGCCGCAGCAGAAGCAGCAGTGAGAGTGGTCGCGGTACTTGATGGGGATGTGGATCGACGCGCATTCACGCCGCCTCGCTGTGGTAGGAAGACGGGGACGGAACCCACCGCCCGACCGAGCATTCCGGTGGCGACCGCATTCCCGCCCGCATGGGTCCGCGCCGTAGACTAGAGACGGTGGATACCGCCATACCCCGAAGGCAAGGGCAGGCCGGCGCCCAACCGCTGGGCGATCTTGTCGAGGTAGACGTGGACCTCATCGTGATTTTTCCCTGCGAGACGCGCAGGTTCCAACCCTGGGCGGTTCGCCAGCGGCAGGCTCGATCACCCGATTCTTGCGGCGTGAAGATCTGGGGCGACGCCCAGTTGTCGCCCGCCATCGCCAGGTGGCCCACTGAAACCCAGAACGTGGACGCGGTCCCCCTCCGGGACATCGGTCTTCGCGACGCGGACGACTCCCAGATCTTCTTCGCTGCCCGACAGAACGACGCGGTCGTCATCTCCAAGGACAGCGACTTCGTAGAGCTGGTCCTCCCCCTCAGCTGTAGACTCATCGACGTGAAGCTGGCACTCACCCTCCCGCCGGAACTCGAAACGCGCGTTGCCGCCCTCGCGGCCGAGACGCACCGCGAGCCACAGGCCGTGCTGGTGGAGCTGGTTGGCGGGGCGCTCGAACGCGAAGAGCAACGCGATGGAAAGCTCGCGACGCTACAGTCGGCCATCGACGAGGGCGACGCAAGCGGCATCGCCGAGGACGGCGTTTTCGACCGTGTCCGGGAGCGAGCTAGCTTACCCGCGCGGTCCCGTAAGCGCGTGGCTAAGTGCTAAGGTTCGCTTTCCCGCGCCGCGCCGAGGCGGATTTCGACGATATCACTGCCTACACCGTGCGCACCTGGGACGCAGATCAGGCCGACCGATATCTCACCCTACTTGACGACTACTGCCTGGTCGGCGAGGGACGGACATGAATTGGGTAGGACGGCACATGCGGCATTCCATAGTCAGTCGGATGCTTTTCGCGGCGATGGCGCCGGTCATGTTGGCGGTGGTGGCCGGCGTCGCATGCGGCGGGTCGGGGAAAGTGACCGGATCGGATGGTAGCGCCGCAAGCGGGGGCGCTATTGGGAGTGGCGGCTCCACCGGCTCTGGCGGTACCAGGGGCGCGAGCGGCGGTACCGGAACTGGCGGGGGCGGACCCGGTGAGAGCGTCCTCACCTTACCGGGCGAATCTGTCCTTATGCACCACAAGAACCCCAGCCGCGATGGCGTGTACGTCGAGCTCACCCTCACCAAGGCTGCGATCTCGGGCTTCAAGCAGGACACCAACTTCAATCCCGTTCTGACGAACGCCGGCGAGATCTACGCTCAGCCTCTATTCGTGGATGGCGGAACCGGCGGCACGGATATCGTAATCGTCGCCACGGAGTCGAACAACATCTACGCTCTCAACGCAGCGACCGGTGCCCAGGTATGGATGGCGAACCTCGGCACGCCGTTGCCGTTGGCTCAGGCGATGTGCGGCAATTTGGATCTCTACGGCGTTACCGGGACCCCCGCCATCGACTTCGACTCCCGCACGCTGTTCGCCGACGCGGTGGTGATCCCGCCGGGCAACGCGGCGATTCCGACCCATATGATCTTCGCACTCTCGATCGATACGGGAGCCGTAAAGGCTGGTTGGCCAATTGACGTGACCGTCGCCAGCAAGACTACGACCACGGCCTTTACGCCAGCCACTACTGGCCAGCGCGGCGCGCTGACGATCGCCAACGGGTTCCTCTATGTCCCGTTCAGCGGTCTCTACGGCGACTGCGGCATCTACAACGGCGGCGTCCTCGGGGTTTCCATTTCCGACCCCACGATGGTCCAGATTTGGAGCACGGCCTACAATGGCGGCGGTATCTGGGCGCCCGGCGGTATGGCTAGCGAGTCGACCTTTGTCTACGCCGCCACCGGCAACACCTGCATGCCAGGCACCTACAATTGCCCTCAAGGCAGACCCGGGGACAGCCAAGGGTGGGGAGGCGGCGAGGGGTTGGTGCGGTTCGGAACCGCGGGCGCGTTCACCGGTACGCCAGCCTACTTCGCGCCGACCAACTGGGCGACGCTAGACGGGGAGGACTTGGACATGGCCGCCGGCCCGGTGCTGTTCAACCTCGCCGGATCGAGTCCCGGAAAACTCGCCATTCAGTTCGGGAAGGACGGCAACGCCTATCTCCTCGATCGCACAAACTTGACCGGCGTCGGGAGTGCTATCGGCGGCAAGGGAACCTCCTACTGGTCATTCCACGCGGCTAGCAACGAGATTATCTCGTCGCCGGTTGTCTATACGACGCTTGTTGCCACCTACGTTGCGTTCAAGGGCAACGGGGCCTCCTGCACCGGCGGAACGAGCGGCACGCTTACGACGCTGAAAATCGTTCCTGGCTCACCGCCTTCGCTGGCTGGGTCGTGGTGCGCGACCGCCGGTTCGGGTTCACCGATGGTCACAACCAGCGACGGCACCAACGACGCGATCGTGTGGGTACCAGGAGCGGAGAACAGCAACAAACTGCAAGCCTTCGACGGGGACACTGGCGCGTCGATCACGTTCACGGGGAGCTCGCTGACAATCCCGAACATGCGCCGCTATAACGCGCCGATCGCAGCCAAGGGGCGGATCTTCGTGGCGGCCGACAATGCGCTCGTCGCGTTCACGCTCTAATCTAGGACTTCGGGCGACGTCCCAGGATTGGGAGATCTCGAACGACGTCCACCGTGAAGATACGCGCTCTCGCCCGCGGCGGCGGTCGCGAATTCTGCCCTCCCAGTGCTGGTCAGAAAGCGGGCTAGCGTCTTTCGTGGGTGGAGGGAAGAGATTCCGAATGGAATGCGCCAGGGTTGTTGGATAGGTCGAGATGAGGTCGAACATGGCCTTGTGTCCTGCCGTTTTGCAAAGCGGGGCAACCAAGTCGGCGGGAACTGTGGCTCGGCGGCGCTCATCGCAGGACCCAGGTGAGGCCGGCGCGGAGCTCGACCACGCGCCCACCGGGTTGCCGCGCGAGCCGACCGGCGGCATCGAAGGAGAGGTTGGGGGTACAGCTCCAGATGGCGCCCGCCAGGCCGGACAGCGTCGGCGACAGGTCATCTTGATCAGCAACGAAGAATTCTCCCACCGGCCGGACGGTCCAGGCGTCCGGGCCTTCGACGATGGCGCCCCCGATAAAGGCGAAGTGGTCGTCGCGGGTGAGATCGCCCTCGACGTTGAGGTGGATCGCTAGGGCCCGCCAGCGCTGCGAAGCAATGAACGCCAGCGACGCGCCCGCGCCGCCCGAGATGGGCAGCGTCGGCAAGAGCGCACCGGCCTCGGCGGCGAGGCTCGGTCCCGCGAAGCCCTGCAAGGATCCTTCGCGCAAGACCCCTTTTATGAGCAACGCCGTGTCCAGTTGCCGCCGCTGCGCCCCGGTATCGGGGCCGCCGAACAGGAAGGAGTGGTGCGCGTCGAAGACCAGTTCGATTCGCTCGACGGGGCCGTAGTTGAAGATGAACCCGGGCACGAAGGTGCCGCCCTGCGGTTGGTGGAGGTAGCCGACCGGCCCGAGCTCGAGCTCGATCGTGTGCGGCGCCGCGACGTCGGCATCGGTCTGGTCGAACGGGCGATACGCGTATGCGGGCAGCGGCGTCGCGAGCGCAACCAAGACCGCGACCGAGACCGCGGCCATGCGCGTGCGGTGCACGGGCTACCTCCGAGCTGCCATCGTCTCGGTCGCCGCGAGCCGCCGCGCTTTCACGGCGTCACTATAGCCTGGCGCTGTGGGACCCGTCGCCCGACGATTTTAAGGTGTGCGCCCGCGACCGCGGCGCCTACTGGCAGCCCAGCGTGTTGTTGCACATCAGCGACAAGCAGACGGTCGGCCCGGCAAGCAGCCCCCGCGCCGTCACAGTAGGATGGGTACGACCTGTCGCTGGGGAAAGGCCCTTGCCGCACAATGAGCCTCGAGGTTCACATCAGCCCGATCGTGGAGAGCGAGCAAGCCGTCTTGCGGCGCCTGATCGATCTGTACGCCTACGACTTCAGCAAATTCATGGACCTGGACGTCGGCGAGGACGGGCGGTTCCCGTACCACGACCTCGCGCCCTACTGGACGGACGCGTGGCGGCACCCGTTCTTCGTGCGCGTGGGCGGCAAGCTCGCGGGCTTCGTCCTGGTCCACACGCGCAGTCGGTTGACCGGCGCCGAGGGCATCCACGACATGGCCGAATTCTTCGTGCTGCGAAAATACCGGCGCCAAGGGGTGGGGGAGCGCGTGGCGACGCAACTCTTCGACCGCTTTCCGGGCGCGTGGGAGATCCGCCAGCAGCCGACCAACACCGCCGCCGCCGCCTTCTGGCGCCGCGTCGTCGCCCGGTACACGGGCGGGCAGTTTCGCGAGGCAGCCTGGAACGACGAGGCGTGGCGCGGCCCGGTGCAGCTCTTCACGAAGTGACGGTCGCCTCGTCCGTCCACACCTTGAAGCTGCTGAGGACGTTGGATCCGAACGTGCTGCTGAAGACGACGTCCGACGCGTCCCGCCCCGCGGCATCAAGATGCGTCGATGGGTGGCACGCCGATGTCTCCGAGACAGCCCGTGCAATAGCGGGCCGGAATGTTCATGCAGCGGCACAGCGTGAGTAGCCCGAACCTGAGGACCCTATTGGCGTGCGCCAAGGTAGTAAGTAAGATCGCGATCATGCTCAGTGTTCTCGTCATGTGCACGGTATTGAGCGCAGCTGCCATCGAATTGCCTGGTGGTCCGCCCGTGGGGATGGACTACCTCGCTTATGACGGGGCGAACCATCGAGTCTGGGTACCGGCGGGAAACACCGGGAGCGTCGACGTCGTCAATACGACGACGCGCAAGATCGTTCGACTGAACGGCTTTCCGACCATTCCGTCTCCACGCCCCGGGCGCCCAAATATGGGACCCAGCTCCGCGGCAGTGGGAGAGAAGGACGTCTGGATCGGGAATCGCGGCGATAACAACCTCTGTTCCTTTGATAGACGGACGCTGAAGAAGCGCGCCTGCGTACCGCTTCTGTCGATGCCAGATGGGCTTGCGTTCGTCGCGGCGACGGGCGAGCTCTGGGCAACGACTCCGCGGGATAAATCGATTGCGATTGTCGACGTGAACAGGAAACCGCCGGTGCCTCCGACTTTCATTAAACTCGAGGGCTCGCCCGAAGGATATGCGGTCGATGGAATAAGGGGCGTCTTCTACACGAATCTCGAAGATAAGGACAAAACGCTTGCAATCGATATCAGGACGCACAAGGTAGCGGCGATCTGGTCACCGGGATGCGGCGCGGAGGGCCCCCGGGGCCTCTCGCTCGACGGTGCCCGCCGATTGTTGTTCGTGGCCTGCACCGATGGGGTCGTCACGCTCGACCTCGCACGCGAGGGTAAGATTGTTTCGCGCTTGAAGACCGGCGCGGGCGTCGACAACATCGACTACTTCCCGCCAAGGAGCCTGCTGTACATCGCGTCGGGAAAGGACGCAAAGCTCACCATAGCCCGGGTGGGCGACGACGGAACGCTCACGGTAATTGCTGCGGTGCCAACCGCCGATGGTGCGCGAAACCCCGTGGTCGACGGTGTGGGCACGGCCTATGTATCCGACTCGCACGGTGGGAAGCTGATCGTGATTGAACCGCCAACGCCCTGAAGATGTGTCCATCAAGCGGATCATGGGACAGACGCATAAATTTCGACCCGGTGTTTTCCATCGCGCAGGCGCTCTGCGGATGCTGGGAGGCGAATCTTCCGAAGTCCTCGCTTGGTCGGGCGCACGCCCCGCGAACTCTCGTAGCCAGGACCAACTGATGTCGCTGACAGCGCCGCTCGGTATTCTCGGAGTTGGTTTCGTGTTGAGCGCATTTGTGGGGGTGGCCGCGATGGGGTGCACGAAATCGGACAGCGTCACCTCCGATGGGGCGGCGGCCGGCTCCGGCACGGGAAGTGGTGGCTCAGTGACCAGCGGTGGTGGCGGCACGAGTGGAACGAGTGGCGAGAGCGGCAACGGCGGCTCCGGGACCGTCGGCACGGGCGGAGGAGGCGTCACGACGGGCACCGGTGGCGCGGGAGGCACCGGTGGCGCGGGAGGCACCGGTGGCGCGGGAGGCACCGGTGGCGCGGGAGGCACCGGT